>WNFU01003786.1_pt1 | contig 39773 bp, 40 predicted proteins | sample 5400121 | NCBI WGS metagenome assembly WNFU01 (sample SAMN13153360, study PRJNA577476) | soil metagenome | isolation source: 100 cm soil or saprolite under grassland replicate 1 | place: USA:California | collected 2016-06-15
GCGGTCCCCGCTTGCAGATCCCGGAGTTTTGATCCCCCCTCCCCCTAAGAACTCTAGAACCTAATCCGGGTCGTGGGCTTTTTGTTTTTAATTTCGAAATTTTGCGTGCGAAGGCCCGCTCGCCGAAGCGCGGCTCAGGCTGCCTGCGCCGGCCAGAGGCAGGGATCGGTCGCAGACCGCCCCGGTTCTTATACGCAAGTTGTTGCGATCTAAAGCGCGATGACCGCAACAATTCGATTATTGCGATCGACGATAATCATGTCGTCGCCGACCACGAAGTAGCGGTAGCCGCGCCACTGCGGATGAAACTCCACGAGGGTCGACGGGACCCCAACGACGCGCACCGTCCTCGGCACTGCCGTGCCCACGCTGATGGAGAAGTTGACGTTGCTGGCACGTGGTACGTTACCGCCGGTCAACACCTTCTCTCTGACCTTGGTCTGTTGCTCTGTCGTCAGCGTAGCGCTGCTGCCGCCCCCCTGTCCCTGCTGAGTTTGGCCTTGTTGCGTGGTCTTACCTTGCGCACCCTGGCCCGGCTGTGCACCTTGGCCCTGTTGACCCTGTTGACGTTGCGGCGACTGCCCCTGCTTCGGGCTTTCCTGAGTCTGGCTCGGGCTTTGGGGCTGAGCCTTGTCTTGCGCGCTGTCTTTGCCCTGCCCAGCCTGATCGCGCTGGCCCTGCGTGCGTTGGGGCTGAGCCTTGTCTTGCGCGCTGTCTTTGCCCTGCCCAGCCTGATCGCGCTGACCCTTCTGCTGGCCCGGCTGCATTTGATCTTTCTGACCCTGCTGCGCCTGACCCTTCGTGTCTTGGCCTGGCTGTCCCTGGCTACTCTGCGGGGCCTGTCGATCCTGTCCCGCCGCGCCGCCGGGCGCACCCTGGCTTTGGGCGGCAGGGCCTGAATCGCGTCCGCCGCTTGGTACGTTCTGCGCCGACGCCATGGCCATTCCTGCCAACAGCGCTGCGCTACTGACTAGAAGTTTGCTTCTCATCGGAGGGTTCCTCCCTTGTGTATTTCTTTCCCCGCGCGCCGAGCGATCCGGCAACGAAGAGGGTACTGCGACGGCCGCCGGCGTTCAACACTCTGGCGGGCCACTGGGGCGTTGCGTTCTGAGGGGCCACCCACGATAGGGGGCGCACCGTGCCACGGAATAGCGCCCAGTTTCGTAATTTGTTGCTGAGGCCGGCCCGTCCGCCTCGGTCGGCGGGTCCGGTACAGCGGGGGGTGTGGCGCGCGCTCGTCCGACTACGAGAAGCCGATCGGCGCCATGATCGACTATGCGCTCGCGCGGCGCGAGGTCGAGGTGTCTACGAAAGATGAATAATCTTTGAGGGTAATAGCATTAGCAGCTTGGTGTATGCGTCGCGTGGAGCGATTAATAATGAATTCTATCATGCGACCGGTTGCAATCCGCATTATCTGCTCGAGTAACCATGCAAATACATTTTTCTCTTTAGGCCTCATCAAGTTTGCAGATTTGATTCCCAGTGCCTGGTTGAGCACAATAAATGGACGCATCTCTTTTTCATATTGATGAAATGCAGTTTGATAGGCACCGGATGCCGCAGCCAATTCTCCGGCCAGCACATAGGCACCAATGAGTGCGGAGATTTTGCGGACACGGCGCCAGCCGGCGCAGCCTGCCCTGAGCTGAAAGGCCGCCTGCATCCGTGCCGACGAGCGCCATCAACGCTTCCTCGAAGTCGCCCTGAGATGGAGGATCGGTATCAACACGAGGCTCTTGGTGCTGCGCGCGTAGGGCGGCAGGATCGCCGGCGAGAACCGAATCGGTGTCTCGCCAAGCTGCCAGCGATCGGCTCTAGGCTCGTGAGGGTGAGGCGATTCGTAAAGAGGGGGCCACATGCGCTTTACTATCGGCGAGGTCGTTGTTGACGTGGTTGTCGACGACGACAATTTCGAGTTGCCGCTGAGCCATCGCGGCCTTGCTCACCACCTCGCCGCTGCCGATCCCGCTCGCGGCCGGCGCGCACGTTAAGCTGCAGCACGACGTGCACATCGTCGGGCAGCCGCGCGATCTCGATTCTGTGCCGATTCCGGCTGAAGCCGCCCGTCATTCCGGGATGATGCCGCCCACCGATTCCGAGATGATCTCGCCCATCGTTCCGAGATGATCTCGCCCACCGTTCCGAGATGATGTCGCCCGTCATTCCGGGATGATCTCGCGCGGGGGTCGGGCGCCTCTGCTGGCCGACTCAGGTCTCGCTCCTTCGGGTTTCCGAAGGAGGTACCGGATGCCAGCAGAGAGAACGGCCATGCGCCACGTGCGCGAAGTGCTTCGGTTGAAGTTCGTTGGTGGCGTACCGACCCGTGAGATCGCCCGTCGGGTTGGAGTGGCGGCATCGACAGTTCGCGCGACAATCAAGCGCTTCCAGGCTGCCGGATTGAGCTGGCCGCCGCCTGAGGAGCTGATTACCGCCTCGACGCGAGGTTATTTCCCGATGCCGGCGCGAAGCAGGGCCACCGACGTCAGGTCGAGCCCGACTGGGCCAGCATCCCAAACCCAGTCGGGGCATTCTTCTGAGTCGGAAATCAACCATTTGGTGATGGCCATCACATCGGCCGAAGCCACGTTCTGGCCTACCGTTTCCGACAAAATGGTTCGACTGCCGCATGTTGCGGGTGAGCTGATTGCACACGTCAAATGAGACGTCGCCGATCCGGGGCATGCTTAGGTATTATGATGATCACGTTTCTCTGTCCGAACATGGGCGTTTCGGTGGAAAGCTGGTTCGCGGACACCGAGGACACCGACGAAATCTATGAGAGGGTGACCTGCTTAGCATGCAGGCAGCTTCACATGGTCAATCTTCGGACTGGCAAGATATTGGGCGTCCGACAATCGCCTATTGGCCGGAGCGACGTCGCCGCTACAGACGAGTCAACTCTCTCCTGAGTGTGAAGTAGCTCACACACCTCAAAAAAATATCGTGCAGGCTTGGCTTGGGTTAGGGCCGACAGCCAGGGGATCGGAGATGGCAGTCGAAGACGAACCCGTCATTTGTGAAATCTGCAAACAGGGGCGCATGACACGCCCTGGCGGTGGTGAGATTGATGACCAGCTCGAACTTGCTCGGCTGCAGGACCGGCCGTGCCAGCCTGACGGTATACGTCAGGCTCAGAAGGAGCAAATGTTTTCCGGTGTGCCCGGAAAGCGGGCCTCCGATTTCGCGCTAATGAGTACGCGCCTGGATTCCAAGGCTACTGCAGGCCCAATCCCCTGTGCGGTGTCAACGGGGTTAACCGGCGTCTTGACGTGTTTACACGTTCACATTCGCGTTCACTTGTTCACACGTAAACCTAATTTTTTCAGCTGCGCTGCTAGCGTCCCAGCGCGCGGCTTGTAGCTGGACTGTTGTTCGACTTCGAGCGCCAACTAACGAACTAATGTGACTTCTGCCCTCGCAATGTGAAGGACCTCACACAGAGGCGCTTTCTTTTCACACCCCGGCGATCGGGGTGCGATCGGCCGATCGCGAATACCCATGGCGTGCCCCACCAGAATTGGCCGTGGCTCAGCATGCGCTCGGCTTCCTTGCGGCCGACGATGTGTTCCAGGGACCCTCCGAATTCGGTCTCCATCTTCGTCCAAACAAACCCATCCATATGCTTGGTCCCATCTGCCTGCGGGTCCGTGCTTGGTCATTTTGCTCAGTTTGGCGGTTTTTCTGTCTGGAAGGGCTCCTGATGCTCGATTCCAGCTGTCCTGGGCTGCTCTGCAATAGATACGGGCGCATGTCTGCGACGACTATGCGCTCAGTTTCCAGACCGTAGCAGCCAAAGCCAAGCTGTTCGGTCAGGAATGAAAGAGTGACAGCAAACAGAATGTTCCCTCAGCATGAGATGGCATTGATCAAGATCAACAGAACAATCCAATGAACGCCTTTGTTGCGAGCAGGCTAGACAAAGAGCTTGTCCAATAGCTGCTTGAGGGCCTCTTTTCCCGCCCGATTGGCCGTCGCCATGGTGTGAAAATAGACCGATGACTGCTCTATGGGGCTTGATCTCCCAGCGCGATAAATCTCCCACCTCCACGAGTTCGGAGGGGGAGCCCTATTCTTCACAACAACCGAATAGTCAGTGCGGTCAAAATGCAGCTTATCCATAATCGGATATATGTGTTTGGTAGGCTGGTTCGCTATCTCCTGTTGAGCCCGAGATAAACGAATCACTGCCCCGTCCTTTATTGACGTGTACAGACCGCCGAGAAAGCGCCGTGATGGCTGCGGCGGTGGCGGCTGTCCGCGAAAACTTATATATTTTCCCCGCACTCGAGAGGTCACGCCATGGGCTACGAAACCATCAACGTCACGCCGGTTACGCCGCGCATTGGCGCCGAGGTCGACGGCTTGACGCTCGCCAAGCCGCTCAGCAACCGCCAGGTCGAGGAGCTGCACCAGGCGCTGGCGGAGCATCAGGTCCTGTTCTTTCGCGATCAGCCGCTCGACGTGGAAGGCCACAAGGCGTTCGGCCGCTATTTTGGCGACTTGCACATTCACCCGAACACGCCCGGTCCGGAGGGACATCCCGAGATTCTGCCCATCCATGCCGACGCCAATTCCAAGCGCATCGCCGGGGAATATTGGCATTCCGACGTCTCCTGCGACGAGGAGCCGCCGTTGGGCAGCATTCTGTACCTTCACACCGTGCCGCCTGTCGGTGGAGATACGCTGTTCGCGAGCCAGTATGCCGCCTACGACGCGTTGTCTCCGCGCATGAAGACCTATCTCGAAGGACTCACGGCTACGCATTCGGGCGAACACGTCTATCGTGCGACCAATGTGCTGGTGGGCCGCGACGATCGCGGCAAGGTCTTTCCGCAGGCATCGCATCCCATCATACGCACCCATCCCGTGAGTAGGCGCAAGGCGCTGTTCGTCAATCAGGGATTTACCACCCATATCGACGGGCTTCCCAAAGAGGAGAGCGGCGCCATCCTGAACTATCTGTTCGAGCACTGCACCCGGCCGGAATTCCAGGTGCGGTTTCGCTGGCGGCCCCACTCGGTCACGTTCTGGGACAATCGCAGTGTTCAGCACATGGCGCTGTGGGACTATTACCCCCAGGTATTTGCACGCAATCGGAACGCGCCCGGCATGGTGTCGGGCATGGCCAAATTGGCTGTTCCGCGCCACGGTGCATATGAGCTTCACAGGCCATTTCACCGGCACGGTCGCATTTCATCTGCGCCCGTCCTGAGCGGATTTCATCACCATTATTACAGAATTCTCACGGGCGATCCCGGTCGGCCTCGTGGCGTTAGTCGCGAGCGGGACCGTCCTTGCCGTTATCCAGTTGAGACGTTTCGATGCGCTTTGGACGACCGACTACGGCCTAGTCCTGTCCGCCAAGCTGACTGCCGTGCTCGTGCTGCTCGCGCTCGCGGCCGTAAACCGCTACGCGCTGACCCCACGCATTGCGGATGGCGATGGCGCTGCCGCCCGGCACCTCGCCGGCTCGACCGCGGCCGAATTGTTGATCGCACTTTTAGCGCTCGGCCTCGTCGCCTTTTGGCGCTTCACACCGCCGCCGCGCGCCCTCCTGGCTAACGCCGTGGCACCGGTCCACGCGCACATCCATGCCGATAAAGCGATGGCCGATATTAAGATCGAACGGGCGCAAGCCGGCAGCCGACAGCTCACCGTGACAGTGCTCGATGGCCAATTCGGCCCATTAGTGGCCAAGGAGGTGACGCTTCTGCTCGTGAAGCCCTCAGCCGGAATTGAGCCATTGCGCATGTCGGCGGCCCATGTCGAAGGTACGACCTGGCGCGTGGACAATGTCTCAATACCCCTATCTGGCCGCTGGACTGTGGGCGTCGAAGTTCTCGTCAGTGACTTCGAGAAAGTGACGATTGAAGACGATGTTGATCTCCCAGGCTGATCCACTCGCCCTCATCCGCGCACCTGTGCGTCAACAGGCGCCGCGCAGAGGCGTGTCAACTTGTTAACGTGCGCGTTAACGCGTTAACAGTGTAAACCCAATTTCTCGCGATGCGCGGCTGGCGGCCCCTCGCGCGGTTGCCCCCCGCATTGCTTCTCGCGACCGGGAAGGACCCGCTTTGCTCGGAATACCTCACCGCAGCAATCGTGAGCGGCGCTGCTGTCGTGAGCATCGACCACGAGTTCTGGAATTTTGCGGATATGCGTGCGGCGGAGCGCGGTTTCGACCGCGACCTTAACAGCTTCGTGCAGGCTTACGGCTCAAAACGGCTCGATGCCAGTCTGCTGCTGATCCCGATAGTCGGCTTTCTTCCTCCTGAGGACCCGCGGGTCCACGGAACGCTTCGTGCTATCGAGGATAGACTTTTGATCGACGGTGAATTCCTTCTCCGCTACGAAACCGAACACGCCGGCGACGGCCTGCCCGCAGGCGAAGGAGCTTTCCTGGCGTGCAGCTTTTGGCTCGTCGACAATTATATATTGCAGGGCCGCGACGCGGACGCGCGCAAGCTCTTCGCGCGTTTGCTCTCGCGCCGCAATGACGTGGGCCTGCTCGCGGAAGAGCTCGACCCACTGACCGGTCGCATGCTGGGCAATTTTCCGCAAGCCTATAGTCACGTCGGTCTGATCAACTGCGTGCTCAATTTGAGTCGGCAGAAGGGCCCGGCGGAAGAGCGCGCCGAATCTCAAGGGCCGCCGATCACCGTTGCATCCACCCGAGAATAGATTTCCGGTCGTACAAGGAAACGGCACGGAAGAGAACAAGGAGTCCGGCCATGCCGCCAAGAGATTGAACGACCACGACTTGGGTTCCAACGAGGCGAGAGGGAGTGCGCTTCCGAAACTAAACACGCCTTCGCTTATGCGCCTTTTCAAGGCGATCGCGCTTCGGCTCTTTGCCGAAGACAGTCTCGTCGACGAGACGCCAATATGCTCTGGCAATTTTCGGGTCCTCGGAGAATAGCCCGCTAGTAACCTGCATTTCAGGCCCGAACTCCGAGAGAGTGGCGGTAAGGCTAACCATCATATAATGGAAGAGAATGGGGTCGACCGCGGGAAGGAGCCCCTGCCTCTGAGCTGCAACTATCTGGGGCAGCAATCGTCCTAGAAGCGGAGCTAGTACCGTTTTTGCTACCCATTTCAGCCGCGGATTATTCGTCAAAGTTTCCTGACGCATGAACCGATGAAATTCAGGAAACGCGACCGTATATCGGAAGAGAGTGGTGTACTCCTGGCGCAGCCGCGCCAGCGGCGACAAATCAGAGCCTTCCGGTGCCGAAATATCCCACTCAGTCCGTATCTGCGCGAAGGCATGCTCTGCTGCCGCTCGCCAGAGGATGTCTTTGCTACGATAGTGATAAGTGATCAGCGGATGTTGTAGGCCGAGCCGGTCCGCTATGGCGCGAATGCTTGCCCCGTCGAATCCTCGTTCGGCAAATTCCGCGATGGCGGCATTGAGGATCGAGGCTCGTGTCGTAAGTGAGCGTTGTTGTTCGGCTCTCTTGCGCGGATGGTCATGCCGGCCGGTAGTCGCTGTCAGCCTCGTTTTCTTCGCCATCTGCCTTTGGCTTAACACATTACCCAGCCAAATCCCAAGCGACAGCTTTCGCGCCGCACGGATACCTCCGGTCACCTACGATTTCTTAGACGACTGCCCGTGCTCTCCAGTCTTACGCGGTCGGCTCATTTCCCTTCGAACACGAGCGTCGGCGGCTCGATGTCCTTGTTGAAAGCATCCGCCGTGTTCGCAAAACCACGCTGCGCATCGGCACCATTATAGAGTTCCATCGCGACGTCGAGCATCACAACGTCCGCGGCCGCCACACCACCACTCGACCAAGCTTTGAGGAGGGTGCGTGTCGCTGCGTACGATCTGGTTGGCCCTGCTGCAAGCTGGCGCGTCAGTGCTGCGGCGACCTCTGCAAGCTGATCTTCGGGTGCCACATGCGTCGCAATTCCGAGCGCGCCTGCTTCGCTTCCGGAAATCGGCTCACCTAGCATGGCAAATCGCGACGCTCGAGCCCGACCGGCGCGCTCCGCGATCCTCTGCAGGGCTCCGGCGATCGGCAGCATCGCAGTCGTCACTTCCACGCAACGGAAGGTGGCGTTCTCGGCGGCGACGAGAAAATCGCAAGCCAACGCAAGTTCGAAACCACCGCCGAATGCGATGCCTTGCACCACCGCTACTGTCGGTATTTTCAGCATTTCGATAGCACGATAAGAGACGTTCACCTCCGCGACGAACGTTCTGAACCAGTTGACGTCCTTTCCCGGCCATTCGCGCACTTCGCCGCCGAAGCTGAAGTGCGGCCCCTCCGAGCGAACGACAAGCACACGTATGTCGCTTTCGCTGGCCTGATGAACCGCGTTTCGCAAAGCCTCCGCAAAGCGTAAATCAAGCCGGTTAAAAGGCGGATTGGCCAGCACGATATTTCCGATGGCGCCGTGTCGTTCAAATCGGATCGTCGTCATTGTAACGCTTCCTTCTTGTGCCGACCTTAGGCCGGGCGCCGATCGGTAGGTTCAGGTATGATCGGCAGCAGCAGATGCGATGGCCGCTCCGCGTCCCGATAGATCTTGTGGGTAACGGTCTTACTGCTGCAAACGTGGTACGGAATGTACTCGACATTGGTCATCGCTCCGGTGCCGGTTGGGACGTCCATGGATGTGATGTCGAGGCAGATCCGGTGTCCCGCCTTGAATTGGTTCGCCGTGGCGAGGATCTGTATCCGGTACTCGACCACTTGTTCCGGCCTGACGGGAGCGATTGCATCCCGCGTGAGCTTGTGGAACGGCTCCCACGGCTTTGAACGCTTCTCATCGAGCGCCCGATAGGACGCCTTCAGCCAGCCTCGCGTCAGTTCGCGCTCAGGCAACGACGACGGAACATCTCGTTCACCCTCGCGCGCGGTGCGAACCGAGACGTCGGGCCCAACGTCCTTAAGCACTACAATCCAATTGGTGTCTTCTTGATCAATCGCCGCGTACAGCGTCAGCGTGATTGGGCCGGCCACGGTGACGTCGCGCGGCAGGGGATCAGTCATGTACCGCAGACGCTCGATCTTCGTCGTCCGCGTCACCGGCATCTGCGTGAAGACATCGGGCTCGCGCGCGGCAGCTCCAAGTTCCGAAGCGGATCGCGGTGGCTCAGTCGACAGCGTCTCCCAGTGGGAAAGATAGTATTTCGTCCATTGCGTCTCTGGCAGCGGCCAATCCGTTCCGGTTCGCCACTCATTGGCTCCCATGAGCCAGTAACGCACCGGCGGCTCGTCCATGATACCGGTGTTGTGCCCCTTCAACCAATGGTCATACCACCGGATAATCTCGTCGTGGTATTGATGGAATGGCCGCTCAAGGTGGGCCGGTCCGGTGAAAATCAGTTTCTTCGGCGCATCGACGTTCTGGAAATAGTGCTGCGCACCGAGCCAATGAAGTTTGTATGTGTATGCATAAGCTCCGGAGCCCGTGTAAAACGGTATCTTGATTTTCTTGAAGATTTCTTCCGCGCGCTCGACAGTTCCGTCGAACTCCCAGGGGTGCGTCATCATGAGATACATGATGAACGTGCGCTGCCCCTTCTGAGTGAGGATGTTATAGAGGTTGATGTATTGTTTGTAGTCCGGATTCCGCATGGCCACGCGCCAGAGCTCTTCGTCTGCGGCGGGAAGTTCCGTGGGCTGGTCACGGCACTCATGGACCGTGCTGAAGACGTCGAGCAAATAAGGGAAGGTGTGTAAGACCCCACCGGGATTGAAGTCACGGAATCCGAACATGCCGCCATACGCGCTGCACGCGTCGTACGGAAAGATGGCTTTCAGCGCCGGATGTCCCTGCGCGGCGGCGCGCCATTGTTCGCCAGCGTACCCCGAGATGCCGACCATCCCGACCTTGCCGTTTGACCACGGTTGCTTTGTGATCCATTCGATCAGATCGTAGTGGTCTGTGTCCTCGTGGCCGTAGTGCCCCTCTGATTTCGCGGAGCCCCGCGGCTGCGCGATCACATGAATGTAGCCATTGGCAATAAAGCGTCGCGTGTTGCCCGCCTCTATGGGACCGAACCAGAGAGGTGCGTGGGCCGGCTGCGGTGGCAAGATATCCACGATGTCAGGGCCCTGAATGTCCTTGTTATGCAAGGCCGAGGCATAGAGCACGGGGTACTTGCCAGGTGTACCGGGTCGATAGACGTCTACCGCCAGCCGCGTGCCATCTTGCATGGCGACACTGATGTCGCGCTCCTCGATCATGGTTTCCACTCCGGCTTTTCGCGACGCTTGCGGTCGACGTTTAGCGATGTCGAGAAGGAGACGAACCAAGCACTAACAGCCTGACTAAGGGATTATGTCATTTTACTTCACGATCGTAAAGTATAATTTTTGAGATTTTTTGGCTTGGCGCTCGCCCCCCACAGCGGCCGAATCCAGGGCGATGCTTGAAATATCTGGCTGATGGTCACCCCGTCACGCGAGATAGACAATCGCGGGGAAATGATCACAGCTTTCGGTCCAAGGGCAGGAAGCGGTCGAGCGACAAGCGCGGCGGCGTTGCCCGCGATCGAGATGATCCTTGGCTTAGATCGGAGCTTTGCTGTAAATCTTCTCGGCCAAAGCTTTGAGGCCGGCTTGCTCAAGGGCTGCAGTCGGGCGCGGAACCGCATGCATTCGCGGCTCACTTCTGGTGTGCGGCGATCATCGCCTCGTCCATCCTTATCAGGCGATCGCCTAATCCAGCGTGACCCATGCTTTGTGCCGCCACGCGCACGCCTTCGAGCAGCAGGAACAATTCGTCTGCAAGCAATTCAGGCTCCAACCGGCGCCGCGCAAAGGCGTCAACCGTGTCAACCTGTTAACTGGCGCGTTAACGCGTTAACCGTGTCAACCTTATTTTTCATGACGTGCGGCTGGCGGTCCTTCGCGCGGCTGCCCCCCGCGATGCTTTTCACGACAGGAAGGACCCGCGAAGCTCGAAGCGTTAGGCATTATTGAGGGAGTGCGGGTGTGCCGGTTTGCGCACCATCGATATGGAGCACGCCCGGCGGGCATAAGTCTTCCACAGGTGTTTCAGTGGTGATGAGCCGAAACGCTCTTGACGCATTCGGACAGCAGATCACCGGGCGCCGAATTGCTGACGTCACCCAGACTGAGGATGCCGACCAACCTGCGCACCTGCAGCTGCTTCATGTGCCGCACTGCCTTGCGAAGTCATCGTCGTCCCGACAGCAATGGATGCCTGGGGTCATCACATCGCGCGCCGTCGCACGGCGCGGTCCTCGACGCATCTGCAACACATGAACTATCAGTAGGCTTTGCCCTCGGGGAGCCTTCGCCCTGGCCATATGGCCAGTAGCAGCAACTATGCGGCGATGCCATATCTCGGCGATGCACCCATGCGGAGGGACTGCTCATGGCCGAACCCACCAATTCTCTTGTCGCGTTTTCTGACGCTGCCGCGCAACTCGTCGAGCGTACCGCAAGCAGCATCGTCGCTGTTCACGGCGGTGGCCGATGGCCCTCAAGCGGCATCCATTGGCGTTCCGGCGTTATCGTCACCGCTGAAGAAGTTCTGGAGCGGGACGAGGACATTAAGGTTACGCTTCCAGGAGGGCGCCTGGTCGCAGCCTCGCTCGCGGGCCGCGATTCCAGCACTGACGTCGCCGTGCTGCGCTTCCAGCCGGACGGGTTGCCGGCGGCGCCGACCGCCGACGCGGCGTCGCTGCGCGCGGGTCACGTCGTGCTGGCAATCGGAAATCACGAAGGCGCGCCGATCGCTAGCCTCGGCATCGTCGCCATCGCGGGACCGGCTTGGCACAGTCTTCGCGGCGGAACCATCGACAGTCTCATCCGCCTTGATTTGGCGCTCAGCCCGGCCGCGGAGGGAGGCGCCGTCGTCGACGAGCAGGGACGCGTAGTCGGCATGGCTGTCCTCGGACCGCGTCGCCGCGCGCTCGCCATTCCGACGTCGACCATCGACCGTGTCGTCGATCAGCTCTTGGCGAAAGGCCACGTTTTTCGAGGGTATCTCGGCGCTGGCCTGCAGGCTGCGCGGCTTGGACGTCCATCCAATGGCGCGCAGGCTTCCGGTACCGGTCGCGGCATTCTCGTTGCTAGCATTGATCCAGACGGACCGGCCGCGCGCGCCGGACTGCTCGTGGGGGACATCGTCACGACCTGGAACGCAAAACCGGTCGGTCGAGTGCGCGAAGTCATGCGATTCCTCGGTTCGGACAGCATCGGCAACACCGTCGATCTGGGGCTGTTACGCGGCGGCGCTCCCACGACGCTCAAAGTTGTCATCGGCGAGCGGCCCGTGGCTTAGGCGCGTTGCTGAATGGCGCCACCATGCGGCGGCAGGCGAAGGAAAAATGGTCGCTATCGCGATTTTTTCGACCGATCCGGCAATGCGCCGAAGCCTCGAACAGCTGCTGCGCGAAGATTCAAGTTTTAGTATCGTTAGTGTCGTCGACGATCCGGCGGCTATCTCCCTACTGATTGACCAAAATCACGTAAACGTCGTCTTGGCAGACGTGCCGCTGCGCGAGCGGTTAGCCGATTGGCGACTCCGGCTCAACCAAACGGCATTCGTAATCTTTGTTGATGGAGCCGACGAGGAAGACAGCCTCGATGCGCTCTATGCAGGGGCGCGAGCTATCCTGCCTCGCACGGCGAAGCCCGACGAAATCGTCACCGCGATAAAGGCGGTTACCAACGGCCTTGCCGTCTTGTCGGGCGAGCTCCTTCCGATGCTGCTCAGCGGAGCCTCGCTTGTTGGTGAGTTACTTGACGACAATGACGCAGACCGCGCACGGCTAACCCCCCGCGAGCTTGAGGTACTTGCTGCGATGGCAGACGGCGTCTCCAACAAAGCCATCGCACGGCGGCTGGGAATCTCCTTCCACACCGCCAAGTTTCACGTCGCCGCCATTCTCGCCAAGCTCAATGCGGACAGTCGGACCGAAGCGGTGGCTAGGGCTGCACAACTCGGTCTCGTGATGCTCTAAAAGCTTTCTTTCGTGCAAACTCAGTTTTTCACGCATCACGCGGCCCAAGACCGTTGCGTTCGTTCGACAAAATCTCTGGAAGGTGCCGCTCGCGACGAAGTCTCCTATGTCGTTCCTCGGTCCGAGGACATCGATCTGAAATAATGTTCAGCGTGCTGGTAGTAGTTCTCCGCCCCGATCACATTGCCGGACTGGGCTTCAGCTCGGGCCAGCGCGAGATACCGCTCATAGCTTCTTTGCGCGTTTTGAGCGCCCTTCGGGTCTGGGCGGGCGGCACTCGAGGTCCACCGCATTGAGCGGGCAGCAAATGACGCCGCCGGTTGTTGTTGGCGCCTACTCATGACTGTCTTTGGGCCATTCTGCATGGCTCACTCCTTCGTAATGGCAGCTGAAATATGCTCCATGCGGCACACGAAGGACGAGCACCAGCGCTGGTGGCATATACGCCGCCCTTTGCGGCCGAGCCGCCCAACAAACGAATTCTTCGTATTCGCAGTGAAGAAAGGTCCCCCGAGGAAATGCTCCACGATCTCCTGGAGCCTGATCGGTTCAGTCCCTGCCGACTACACCCCGCTATTTATGAACCAATCGTATATTATTTGGGAATAGCGGGAGGAATTGTCAAGCGCGCGACCACCATAGGCCGGGCGTCGCGGCCATCGGCGGAGAATGTTCGAGCCGAAGGCGCTGGCGGAGGGAGTGGGATTCGAACCCACGATACGGTTTCCCGTATACACGCTTTCCAAGCGTGCGCCTTAAGCCACTCGGCCATCCCTCCAGGAGATTAGCACCGTCAATATAGCCCTGCGCGCCCGGGTGACAAACTCGCTGCGCATCCCGGTGTGCCAGCGCATTCTGCGCAGAAACTTTGACCTCAATTGACCCAACGCACGTCGCCCGCCTCGCTGACATCGTAGCCGGCGAGTTCCTTGGCGCGTTCGCGCAAGGCCGCGGTGCGCACGAACTTGAACAGCGCCTGCGGCCCTGCCAGAAAATAATCGCGCTGGCGCAGGACGAGATCGAAGTGCTCCCATGTCAGCGGCACGAAGTCGAGCCCGGCCGCCTGCGCGACCGCCCGCGTCGCTACCCCGCAGTCGGCGCGGCCGGCCCGCACGGCCTGGCCGACATCGGCGCCGGTCGGGCAAACCGGCCGCATTGCCGCCAGCGCGTCGAGCCCGAGGCCCGCGCGCGCGAGAAGCGCGAGCAAAAGCAGTTGCGCGCCCGCGCCCTGCGGTCGCAGCGCAAGCCGCGCGCGCTTGGCGGCGATGGTGGCGATATCGCTCAGCTGCAATGGATTGCCCGCGCCGACCACGAGTCCCTGCTCGCGGCGCGCGAAGGCGATCACGACGGCGTCGTGAAGGCCGGAGGCGCTCGCCACCGCATCGCAGTTGGCGTTCGCATCGTTGCCGTCGAGCCGATGCAGGTGAATCGCGGCCGCGGTGACCTCGCCACGGGCGAGCCGGTGCAATCCCGCCTCGCTTCCCTCGGGCAGGCTGGCAAGCCCTGAGGCGCTCTCGCGCAGCGCCCATTCCAGCAGCGGATCGTGGCTGCCGCCAACGATCGGCGGCGCCGGCGCGCGCGCCAACGCGGGGGTGAGCAGACCGGTCGCCAACCAGCGGTCCAGGGCCGCTTTTGGAAACAGCCATTTGCCCGTCACTTTGGTGCAGGGCACGACCCCGTTCGCCACCAGTTCATAGAGCTTGCGCTCGGAAAGGCGCAGATAAGCGGCCGCTTCATCCGTGGTCAGGAGATCCGGCATGCGAAAATCCCTGCATACGTATGAATACTTTACGTAAATTGACGATTTTGCGCTGAAATGCAACATCTCGCCCACAGGCGAGGTAGTCATTGTCGGACAGCGCTTCCGCGTTTGAACTGCTGCTCACGGGCGATCCGACGCTGCTCGCAATCGTGCAACTGTCGCTTGTCGTCAGCCTCTCGGCCGTCGTGTTTGCCGGACTTATCGGCGTGCCGTTCGGCGCTGCTCTCGCGCTGACGCGTTTTGCCGGGCGCGAGGCGGTCGTCGTGATGCTCAACGCGCTGATGGGGTTGCCCCCCGTCGTCGTCGGCCTTGCCGTCTATCTTCTCCTCTCGCGCTCGGGGCCGCTCGGATCGTGGGGCCTTCTGTTCACTCCGCAGGCGATGATCGTCGCGCAGACCATCCTCGTCGCGCCGATCATCGCGGCGCTGACGCGGCAAACCATCGAAGATTTGGCCAGCGAATATCGCGACGAACTCGCCGCCATGGATGTCGGCCCGCTCGGACGCATCGCGACGTTGATCTGGGACGGGCGTTTCAGCCTGGTCACCGCACTGCTCGCCGGCTTCGGCCGCGCGGCGGCGGAGGTCGGCGCCGTCATCATCGTGGGCGGCAATATCGATGGCTTCACCCGCACCATGACGACAGCGATCGCATTGGAGACATCCAAGGGTGACCTGTCGCTCGCCATCGGGCTCGGCACGGTGTTGATCGCCATTGTCGTCGTGGTCAACGCCGGGGCCTGGGGGCTGCGGCGCGCCGGCGAACGATTCGCGGGATGATCATGCGCGCGCCCGTCTCCGATCTGCCGATCGTGCTCGAAAACGTCAGCGTCGCCGCTGGCACCGTGACACTCCTGAAGAGCGTCTCGCTGAAGTTTGCGGCCGGACCGCCCACGGTGCTCATTGGGCCGAACGGCGCCGGCAAGACCACGCTGCTACGTCTCGCCATGGGCCTCATCGCGGCTTCGCGCGGACGGGTGACCTGGGGCGGGCGCGAGAACGTCGCGCCGACGCGGCGCGCGATCGTGTTCCAGCGGCCGGTGATGCTTCGTCGCAGCACCGCGGCCAACATCCGCTACGCGCTCGCCGCCGCCGGCGTCCCGCGCGCTGCACGCGATGCGCGCCTGCGCGAGCTCGCCGCGCTTCTCGGCCTCGGCGGCCTCGGGAGCCGGCCGGCGCGAAAGCTGTCCGGCGGCGAGCAGCAGCGGCTGGCGCTCGCGCGCGCCCTTGCCAAAGAGCCGGACGTTCTCTTGCTCGACGAGCCGACCGCCAGCCTCGATCCCGCCGCGACCAAGGCGATCGAGGATGTCATTCGCACCGTCGCGCTGCGTGGCATCAAGGTGGTGATGTCGACGCACGACCTCGGCGAGGCCAGGCGTCTCGCGGGCGACATCGTGCTCTTGCATCGCGGCCGCGTGATCGAGAACGGTCCAGCCGAAGCCTTCTTTTCCGCGCCCAAGACCGAGGAGGCGCGCCGGTTCACCGCCGGCGAGTTGCTGGTTTGATCATCTTCAATCTCGCCACACGAATACAAGCAGGAGAACATCATGCCGACCCGCCGCAGCCTGTTCGTTCTAGCGGCCACCATCGCGCTCGCCGCCGGCTTCTCCGCCCGTGCGCAGGACAAATCCATTGTGGTCGCCTCAACTACCTCGACGCAGGACTCCGGTCTGTTCGGCCACATCCTGCCGCTGTTCAAGGCCAAGACCGGCATCGACGTAAAGGTGGTGGCGCAGGGCACGGGCCAAGCGCTCGATACCGGCCGGCGCAGCGACGCCGACGTGGTGTTCGTGCACGCCAAGGCGCCGGAGGAGAAATTCGTCGCCGATGGCTTCGGCGTGAGGCGCTACCCCGTGATGTACAACGATTTCGTCTTGATCGGCCCAAAGAGCGACCCTGCCGGCATCATGGGCATGACCGACATTGCCCAGGCTTTGAAGGCCATCAAGTCGAGGGGCACGCCCTTCATCTCGCGCGGCGACCGCTCGGGCACCCACATCGCCGAACTCGATCTCTGGAAGGCCGCCGGCATCGACATCGGCAAGGAGAAAGGCCCCTGGTATAAGGAAATCGGCCAAGGGATGGGCGCGGCGCTCAATACCGCGTCCGCCGCCAATGCCTATGTGTTGGCCGACCGCGGCACGTGGCTGTCGTTCAAGAACCGCAGCGATCTCGACATCCTCGTCGCCGGCGACAAGCGCCTGTTCAATCAGTACGGCGTGATCCTAGTAAATCCGGAAAAGCATCCGCACGTAAAAAAGGAGCTTGGCCAGGCCTTCATCGACTGGCTCGTCTCGCCCGAAGGCCAAAGAGCCATTGCCGATTACAAGGTCGGCGGCGAGCAATTGTTCTATCCGAACGCCAACGATCCGAGCGCGTGATGGGTGGCGGCCCGGCAACTGCTTCGCGTCCGGCCAAAATGGAGGTGACATTCATGAAGCTCAGCGCCCGCAATCAACTCAAAGGTAGGATCGTCGAAATAAGAAAGGGAGCCACCACCGCTCATGTCCGCATCGACATAGGCCGTCAGATCGTGACCGCCTCAATTACGAACGAGTCGGCGGATGAGTTGAAGCTCGCTGTCGGACAGACAGCCTATGCCATCATCAAGGCGAGCAGCGTGATGGTCGGCGTGGATTGACCATGCACCGCATCGGCTTCGTCTGCGTGATTGTGATCCAGCTGCTTTCTGCGGCGAGCGAGGCTGAGGAAGGATGCGAAAAATTTGCCTGGTCCCTCTCGCGCGAGCGCGCTTGGTTTGCGGCATCGGAAAAGGCAGCTGTTGTGGCCGGAGAATCCCTCACGACCGTTCCGAACGCAGCCTTTAACGTGAGACTCCAGCCCGCGAGAGAAGCATCGTTTGTGTTGCCGCCGGAAAGGAAACCGAGGTCGGATGGAGGGTTCGGAGGCATTGTCCGATTGCCCGCCCTCGACAGAGCCGGCATCTACCAGATAACCGTATCTGATGAAGCCTGGATCGATGTCGTCCAAGACGATCGCTACGCGCGTTCGGTCGGAAGTACAAGGCGATCGGATTGCTCCGCACTACGGAAAAGCGTGCGCCTTGAGCTTGGCCCGGCGCCGTTTGTTGTGCAACTCAGTGCCGCGGCAACGCCCATAATCGTCATGGCTATTAGACGGGCAGACTAGATTCGCTGCTTTGCTGGCGGCGCAGATGCGGCTGCACCTTTCCCGAGCCTCTTGACGATCTGCTCGACGACCTCGCGCGGATGCGGAGCGATCGAGACCACGATCGGGTGTTCGTCCGGCTGCGGCTCTTCAAGCGTCGCGAATTGGCTTTCGAGCAGCGCGGGTGGCATAAAGTGGCCGTTGCGTGCCGCCAACCGGCGCGCGATCAAGTCCCGCTCGCCTTTGAGATAGACGATGCGGACGTCGGGGCGCTCGCCGACCAAGATATCGCGATAGGCGCGTTTGAGCGCCGAGCAAGCCACGGTGCCATGATTGCCGGCGCGCCGAGTCGCGTCGATCCAAGCGGCAATGCCCTCCAGCCAGGGCCAGCGGTCCTCATCGGTGAGTGGCTCGCCGCGGTGCATCTTCTCGATGTTGGACGGCGGGTGGAACCAGTCGCCCTCCTCGAAAATCCAATTCAGCCGGTGTGCAAGCATCAATGCAATCGTGCTCTTGCCAGAGCCGGAGACTCCCATCACCACGAGAACGGAAGGCTTCTGCAGGGACGAAGCAGTTTGCCTTTCGGAGCCTCGGGTCTGGCGCAAGCCACCCGATGGGGGGCGTCGAGAACCCGCAGATGTCCGCTTCTTATGCCGCTTCATGATGAGGGCGCGACTTATCGTTGATCCTCACCCAAATGAGAGATCAACCCTACCAGGAAACAGCATACCGCGGACGCTCCCTCTGTGAAGCGGTCGGTCTCGGAAAAGCAGCCATCACTCAACGCGATGGCAGGGCTCGGCTCCTGCTCTCGTCCCCTGCCCCGCCGTCTCCACGATAATGCGCCGCGAATGAGCAAGAACGATGGATTCCCGCCAAATTCGCACAAGAACGCGAGCCGGAAATTGCATAATTAATGACACGCTCTCGAGTGATTGAACGCATCCTCGGGAGAACGCGGACAGCGTTCCGCAGCATGGAGACGTATCATGAGGAAATTTATCGCTGCTCTCGCGTTGATCTCGCTGATCGCCATCCCGCAGCTCACTCAGAGCGCAACGGCGGCCCCTGTGTCCCCGTCGAGCTCGTCATTCGGTGGTAACGGGTACTAACAACGTTCGATCCGCAACCGAACGCGTTTCCGGTGGAAGCTTCACATCAGCTTCCAGGCGCGGAGCGCTACCTTCGACTAGATCAACAGGGAACGTCCTGGGATCAGGGGCGCTAAGCCCACTCGGCCATCCCGCTGCCAGGCCGCGGCACCATCAAGACCGCACCGAAGTGAAAAGCCCGCGCCAACGCTTATCGGCGCCCACACCGGCGGAACCGCTTTCGCCTGCGCGCACAATTCCCTACATTATCGCGGCATGACCGTGCCGAAGGACGGCTACGCCATCCGACCCGACCCGCTCGATCCGCGGCTCACCGAGCGCGTGACCGGCGTCGACCAGACCGGGCAGACGATCGAGACGCGCGTGACCGTCGAGCGGGCGCTCACGATCTTCCTCAACTCGCAGGAGATCGTGACCGCGATGACCATCAACGACTACCCGGAATATCTCGCGCTCGGCTATCTGCTCAACCAGCACATGCTGCTTCCCGACGACGTCGTCACCGGCGTCGACTACGACGAGGAGCTGGCGCTGGTCGTCGTGCGCACCAAACGCAAGACCAATTACGAGAAAAAGTTGAAGAAGAAGGTGCAGACCTCTGGCTGCGCCCAAGGGACGGTGTTCGGCGACCTGATGGAGGCGCTGGAGAACGTGACGCTGCCCAAAGCGGAACTGCGCACCTCATGGCTCTACGCGCTCACCCACAAGATCAACATCACGCCCTCGCTCTATCTCGAGGCCGGCGCGATCCACGGCTGCGTGCTCGCGCATGAGGACAAGCCGCTCGTCTATATGGAAGACGTCGGACGGCACAACGCCGTCGACAAGATCGCGGGATGGATGTTCAAGCAGGGCGTTCCCGCCCACGACAAGATTTTCTACACCACCGGCCGGCTGACCTCCGAAATGGTGATCAAGACAGTGCGCATGGGCATCCCGATCCTGGTCTCGCGCTCGGGCTTTACCGCCTGGGGGGTCGAGCTGGCGCGCAAGGCCAACCTCACGCTGATCGGTCGCGCGCGCGGCAAGCGCTTCGTCGCGCTCGCAGGCGAAGAGCGCATCGTCTTCGATCAGGACCTCAAATACGTCGAGGAGGAGAGCGCCAGGCATCACCGCAAGGCCGCGGTGCACGATGATTGATCCCTCCCTGATCGATCCCGGCGAACAGTTGATCTGGCAGGGGAAGCCCTATGCCGGACGCTACGCTCTCAGAAAAGCAGCTTACACTTTTCCGTTTGGCATTTTCTTTTTTGGATTCTCGTTGTTTTGGATCCACGGCGCCTATATGGCGCAGGATAAGGCGACTAGCCAATTCGGGTTTCCGTTCTGGCTATTTGGCGTACCCTTCGTAATCGTCGGGGCGTGCATGGTGCTTTCACCGGCCTGGTATTTCTTTCGTGCCACGACCACGACATATGCCCTGACAGATCGAAGAGCCATTATGGACATTTCCGGTCCATTCCCACGGCGCATCAGCGTCCCGTTTAATCAGGTGCCCTTTGTTGACGTCCGCTCTTCGAACGAAGGCCCGGGGCACGTTCTCTTCCAAGAAGCCACCCCGTATTACAGGAGTGGAGCGGGGATGACGCAGCGCGACGGGTTCGTCGCTATCGCGGATGCGGCGAAAGTGGGCCAGATGCTGAGAAGCGCAATCCAAAAGTCAACCGGCGCGCCGCCCGCTCGATCATAGTCATGCCCGGTACGCCAATTCTCGGCCTCGTGCTCGCCGGCGGGTTGGCGCGGCGCATGGGCGGCGGCGACAAGACGCGCATCCATATCGGCGGCAAGACCATCCTCGAGCGGGTGCTCGCGCGCCTCAAACCGCAATGCACGGCCGTCATCCTCAATGCCAACGGCGATCCCGCGCGCTTCGCCGATACCGGTCTCCCGGTCATAGCCGACACGGTGGCGGATTTCGCCGGCCCGCTCGCTGGCATTCTCGCCGGACTCGACTGGGCAGCCGCGCATGCGCCCGCGATCACTGACGTCGCGAGCGTGCCGGGCGATTGCCCGTTCCTGCCCGGCGATCTGGTTGCACGCTTGTCGGCGGCGCGTCGTGAGGCCGGCTTGCCGCTTGCCTGCGCGCGCTCCGGCGAATGGCGCCACCCCGTGGTCGGCCTGTGGCCGGTGGCGCTGCGGAAGGACCTGCGCAAGGCGCTGCTCGAGGAAAACCTGCGCAAGATCGAGAGCTGGACTGCGCGCCATGGCATTGCGGTCGCGGATTGGCCGGCAACGCCGGTCGATCCGTTCTTCAACGTTAATACTCCTGCCGACGCCGCGGAGGCGGAACGTATTGCAGAGCAGCAATGCGACGTTTGAGCGCTTGATCGCGGTCGCCCTTAAATCCATATAATGACCAGTCAGCGAAGCGAGGGGGGTTGCTCATGCGTGCTTTCATCGCCGCTTGCATTGCGGCGGCCGTGATCGCGGTTTGCGCGGTCGTTGTCCTCAACCGCGTTCAAGAGCCGGTCGACGTGGCGTTTACGACCTCGGCGGTAAGGATCTGATCTACGCGGCGAGCGTCGCGTAGGACAGAAAGGCGACGGTCGAACCCGGCGCCACCGTCGTGGTGTCTTCCGCCAACTCGACGAGGCCATCGGTCTCGGTCAGCGAGGTGATGATCCCTGCGCCCTCCTGCGCGTGCTTGACCGCCTCGACCGCGCCGTCGCCGGCACGGATCAGCTTGACCCGCACATATTCCCGCCGCCCCGCTTTCTTGCGATAGGCGAAGGCTGCGCGCACCGGCAGCGCCATGAGCGGCGCCATCTCGGCGCCAGCGAGACGAAGCAGCAGCGGACGCACCACGCGCGCAAACGTCACGTAGACCGCCGCCGGATTGCCGGGCAGACCGACGAACGCCGCGCTCGCGCCTCGGCCCGAGGCTGGAATAACTCCCATGGCGACCGGCCGTCCCGGCTTGATGGCGACGCGCCAAAATACCAACCGCCCGACCGTCTCGACCGCGTGCCGCACATGATCGGCCTCGCCGGTCGAAACGCCGCCCGAGGTGACCACAAGGTCATGATCGGCCGCCGCGGCGGCAATCGCGCGCGCGAGCCGCTCGGGATCGTCGGGCAGGATGCCGAGATCGGTCGCTGCGGCGCCGAGCCTCTCGATGAGTCCCATGAGCAGATAGCGATTGGCGTCGAACAATGCCGCACCCGGGCGCGGATTTCCGGGCTCGACGATTTCATCTCCCGTGGAGAACACCGCAACGCGCACGCGGCGGACCACCTCGAGGGCGGTGAGCCCGAGGCTCGCCGCAAGCGCGACGTGCTGCGCGGTAAGCCGCCGGCCCGCAGGCAGCGCGATCGATCCGGCGCGCACGTCCTCGCCCGCAAGCCGCCGATTGGCGCCGAGCTTGAGCCCCGCCGGCACGATCACCGAGTCGCCGTCGCGCCGGACATCCTCCTGCATGAAAACGGTGTCGGCGCCCGCCGGCATCGGCGCGCCGGTGAAAATGCGCACCGCCGCCCCCGACGCCAAACCCCGGGCGGCGGCACGGCCTGCGGTCACGCGTTCGACCACCGCGAGCCGGGTCTCGGCTTTGCCCTCGAGATCGGCGTGGCGCACGGCGTAGCCATCGACCGCGGAATTGTCGAATGGCGGCAGATCGATGGGAGCGACCACGTCGCACGCAATGACGCGCCCGTTCGCGGCGTGCAGGGGAACCGCTTCGACCTCGGCGACCGGCGTAACGCGCTCACGGATGATGCGCTCGACCTCGTCGACTGGAAGCAGCGGACCCGAGAAGGCGAAGCAGTCGTCGGTAAGCTGTGCCATTACCGGTTTCCTGCGTGCGCCAGCACGGCTGCGATCGGCGCGGCATGCCGGATCAGAATATCGGTGATGCGCTCGATGTCATCGAGATCGACGACCGGAATGCGCGCGGCCGGCAGCGGCGCATCCGACGCGACCGCAACGATCGCCGGGTCATCGGGGTGCAGCAGCGGCTTGCCGACTGCGGCACGGTACACTTCGAGCTTGGGATGGAGCTCGCGTTTGTAGCCTTCGACCAGCACGAGATCGACCGGGCTGAGCTTCTCGAGCAGAGCGCCCAGCGCGGGCTCGGCTCCTCCGCGCAACTCGTGGACGAGCGCCCATCGCTTCGCTGAGCCGACCAAAACCTCGGTCGCCCCGACCATGCGATGGGTGTGGGAGTCCTTGCCCGGCTGGTCGACGTCGAAGCCGTGGTGTGCGTGCTTGAGCGTCGATACCTTCAGTCCCCGGGCCACGATGCGGGGAATGACTTGTGCGAGGAGCGTGGTCTTGCCGGAACCACTCCAGCCGGCGAGGCCGATGATGCGCATACAGCATTATAGCAGCCCCAAGCCTGCAAGCGGCGATCTGGCATCGGCCGCACCAAATGAAAGCGCCCGGCGGGTGCGCCGGGCGCTCGAATTTGGCGATGTGGTTTGCCGGCTACTCTGCCGGCTGCATTTTTCCTTTCGGCGGCGACGCGCTGACATCGCCCTTGGCTGCTTCTTTCTCGACCCACAGGCTGTGGTGCTCCTTTGCCCAGTTGACGTCGACGGTTCCGTCCCACATCGCCTCGAACGCGCCTTCCATCCCGATGCTCCCGATGTAAATGTGGGCGATCATAACGGCGATGAACAGCATCCCCACGATGCCGTGAACGATCTGGGCCAATTGCATGTCCGCAATGTCCGTCCCGTAGAATGGGAACATCAGGAGATAGCCGGTCACTGCCATGGCGCCTCCGCCGAGCACCTGAATCCAATAGACCATCTTCTGACCGGCATTGAAGCGATCGGCCGGGGGATGCTTGTGCCCGACAATGCCGCCGCCTTCCTTCAGCCATTCGACGTCGACCCGGTTCGGAATGTTCCAGGCGATCCACATCAGGAGGATGAGAAACACGCCGAGCGTGAACGGGAAGCTCAGATAATTGTGCGCGTATTTCGCCCACTGCGACCAGGTAGTGAAGGCCTCGGGCCCGATGAGGGGCAGTAGCAAGGGTTTACCGAAGGTGATGTTGAGGCCGGAAATAGCGAGGATGATGAAGCAGGTCGCCGTCATCCAGTGCACCAGACGCTCGAAGGCGGAAAAGCGCACCAGCACGCGTCCCGATCGGCCCGATTCGAGGCGGACCATGCCGCGCGTCAAATAGAAGACAACGAGGAGCGCGAGCATGCCGAGGAGGGAGATGGCACTGATCCAGCGCAACGTCACCTGGTGGAACTGACGCCAGTCGCGACCGGCCGGCTGCTCGATCGTGCAGGCCTTCTGGTCGGGAAGCGTGCAGCGGCCGCTAATTCGGTCGAATTCCTTGAAGAGCTGATCCTCCTTGACCGAGCTTGCCGTCGGGTTGACCGAGCTGTCGGGGTTGCGCTGCTGAGCACCGACGGGACTCGCAACGGCGACGATCAGCCCGAGCGCGATTGCGCCGAGGATGAGACGCAGACGAGCAGTAAGTTTCGGCATGTTTGCAGTTCCCTTCACCGATTCTGTCATTGCTCGAGAAGGCCGGTAGAGTCCTCCGGGCCAGTCGTACGGGCGAGGCGGCGCATGGTCCGCCCCGCCGTTATGCACGCCCCCTCTCCGGCACGGCAGCAACGTTGGCCGCACGAAGCCGTGCCAGCTTCTCCTATGACGCGATCGTCTCGCGATAGGCCGTCTTCCAGCCCCAGGCGCCGGAGCCGTAGCCGCGCTTGACGACACGCTCCTTGTAAATCTGCGCGATAATCTCGCCGTCGCCCGCCAGCAGCGACTTGGTCGAGCACATTTCCGCGCAGAGCGGCAACTTCCCTTCCGCCAAGCGGTTAGTGCCGTACTTCTCGAACTCGGCCATCGAGTTGTCCGGCTCCGGCCCGCCCGCACAATAGGTGCATTTGTCCATCTTGCCGCGCGAGCCGAAGTTGCCGACCTTGGGATACTGCGGCGCACCGAACGGACAGGCGTAGAAGCAGTAGCCGCAGCCGATGCAGAGATCCTTCGAGTGCAGTACCACGGCATCGGCGGTCGTATAGAAGCAGTTCACGGGGCAGACGGCCGCACAGGGCGCGTCGGTGCAGTGCATGCAGGCCATGGTGACCGAGCGCTCGCCCGGCTTGCCGTCATTGATGGTGACGACCCGTCGGCGGTTGATGCCCCATGGCACTTCATGCTCGTTCTTGCAGGCGGTGACGCAGGCGTTGCACTCGATGCAACGGTCGGCGTCGCAGAGGAATTTCATCCGAGCCATTGTCGAGTCTCCTTACGCAGCCTTGATCTGGCAGAGCGTGGCTTTGGGTTCTTGCATGCCAGTAACGGGATCGAACCCGTAGGTGGTGATCGTGTTCACGCTTTCGCCGAGCACGATCGGGTCGCAGCCCTGCGGATATTTCCCGCGCTGGTCGACGCTCTGGAACCAGCCGCCGAAGTGGAACGGACACCAGGTCACGCCTTTGCCGACGCGTTCTGTGACGAGCGCCTTCATGCGGGTGGCCTTGCCGCTTTCCATCTCCGGGCCCCAGACGAAGACCCACGCGCCGTCCTTGATGCCGCGCTCGGCGGCGTCCGCAGGATTGATCTCGATGAACATGTCCTGCTGCAGTTCGGCGAGCCATTTGTTGGAGCGGGTCTCCTCGCCGCCGCCCTCGTATTCCACCAGGCGCCCGGAGGTGAGAATCAGCGGGAACTGCTTGGCGATTCCTTTCTCCACCGCCGTCTTCTGTACCGTGAAGCCGGTGTTCGGCACGCGGAACTCCTTGGCGTCGGGCCGCGTGGGATATTTGGCGACGAGGTCCGGCCGCGGCGTGTAGATCGGTTCACGGTGCACCGGGATCGGATCAGGCAGGTTCCACGCGTTGGCGCGCGCCTTGCCATTGCCGTAGTGGATGCAGCCGTGCGCCATCGCCACCCGCTGGATGCCGCCGGAGAGGTCGATCGCCCATGAGACCGTATCGGGGTTGTTGCCGCCGATGCGCTCGATCACGGCCTTCTCGGCGGCGGTGAGATCGTTGTCCCAGCCGAGTTTCTTGAGCACCCCATAGGTAAATTCGGGGTAGCCGTCCTGGATCTCCGAGCCGAGCGAGTAGGAGCCCTCGGCCAGAAGATTGTCCTTGCGCGCGGTGCCGTCGGGAAGCTTGACCTCTCGCTCGACGCCGAAGCGCGCGCGGAACGTGCTGCCACCGTCCATCACGTTCAGATTGGTGTTGTAGAGCGTGTGGGTGCCGGGATGCTTGAGTTCCGGCGTGCCCCAGCATGGCCATGGCAGGCCGTAATAGTCGCCCTTGGCCGGACCATCCTTGGCGCGCAAGGTGACGAGATCGAAGTCCTTCTGGTTGGCCATGTGCAGCTTGAGGCGCTCCGGCGATTGCCCGCAATAGCCGGTCGACCAGCCGCCGCGATTGATCTCGCGCAGGATGTCCTCCGCGAGCGGTTGGTTACCCTCGACCTTGATGTTCTTGAACATGCGATCGGCGAGGCCCAGCCGCTTCGCCAGCAGATACATGGCCTCGTAGTCGTCCTTGGACTCGAAGATCGGCTTGACGATCTGCTCGCCCCATTGCAGCGAGCGATTCGACGCGGTGCGCGAGCCCGACGTCTCGAACTGGGTGCAGATCGGCAAGAGGTAAGTGTCGTTCTTGCGCTCGCTCAGCGCGGCCCACGTCGTGGGATGCGGGTCGCCGACCACGAGCAGATCGAGTTTCTCGATCCCCTTGGCCGCTTGCGGCATACGGGTGATGGTGTTGCCGCCGTGTCCGAACACCAGCATCGCCTTGACGTTGTCCTTCTGGGCGACTTGGTCTTTCGGCAGCATTGTCGCGTCGAACCAGCGGGTCGACGGAATTCCGGGGGCCTCCATGATCTGCTTGGAGTCGAAGCGCGACTGCATCCAGTCGTAATCGACCTCCCAGACGCGGGACCAGTGCTTCCACGCGCCTTCCACCAAGCCGTAGTAGAGCGGCAGCGTCACGATATCGAGACCGAGGTCGGTTGCGCCCTGCACGTTGCAATGGCCGCGGAAGATGTTGGCGCCATTGCCGAAGTTGCCGACGTTGCCGGTCGCGAGCAGCAGGATGCAGCTGGCGCGGACGTTGGCGGTGCCGACCGAGAACTGGGTCTGCCCCATCGCCCAGATCAAAGTCGCGGGCTTCTGCTTGGCGAAGATCTCGGCGACGCGTTTGACTTGCGCCTCGGGCAGACCGGTGACGCGCTCGACCTCATCGGGCGTCCACTTGTCGACCTCCTTGCGGACCTCGTCCATGCCGTAGACGCGCTGCTTGATGAATTCCTTGTCCTCCCATCCGTTCTGGAAGATGTGCCACAACATCCCGTAGATGGTCGGGATGTGGGTGCCGGGCCGCACGCGGACATATTCCGTCGCGTGCGCTGCCGTGCGCGTCATGCGTGGATCGATGGAGATCCAGTTCGCGCGATTGAGCTCCTTGCCTTCGAGCAGATGCTGCAACGACACCGGGTGCGCTTCCGCCGGGTTGCCGCCCATGATCATGATGGTCTTGGCGTTGCGGATGTCGTTGTAGCTGTTGGTCATCGCGCCGTAGCCCCACGTGTTGGCCACGCCGGCGACCGTCGTCGAATGGCAAATGCGCGCCTGATGGTCGACGTTGTTGGTGCCCCAGAACGCCGCGAACTTGCGGTAGAGGTAGGCACCTTCGTTGGAGAACTTGGCAGAGCCGAGCCAGTAAACGGCGTCGGGTCCCGACTTCTCGCGGATCGCGAGAAGCTTGGCGCCGATCTCGTCGATGGCCTGGTCCCAGCTCAGGCGCGTCCACTGGCCGTTGACGAGCTTCATCGGATATTTCAGGCGCCGGTCGCCGTGCACGAGTTCGCGCACCGAGGCACCCTTGGCGCAATGCGAGCCGCGATTGAGCGGCGAGTCCCAGCCGGGCTCCTGGCCGATCCATATGCCGTTCGCGACTTCCGCCACCACCGTGCAGCCGACCGAGCAATGCGTGCAGATGTTCTTGCGGATGGTGACCTGTGCGCCGGCGGGCGGCGGGGGACCCGCCTCCGCCTTGCGCACGCTTGCAAGTGGAAGCGCGCCGAGGGTGGCGAGACTACCGGCGACCAAGCCGGAGCGACGCAAGAAAGTGCGGCGGTCGAGGCCGCCGTCACCTTGGCATGGCAGCGCGCCGGCGAGCGTGCTGCGACGAGCCTGACGTTCGGTTCTCTTGATCAGCACGGCTGCCTCCCTCAGCTCGGATACCGGTTGACCCGATAGAAGGTTTGCACCTCCCGCGAGTTCGCCTGGTAGCGAGCCTTGCGTTTCTCGTCATTGCTCTCGCTGTCGGCGCGCGCTTGATCCGCCATCGGGGTGGCGGCTGCGGCCGCGACAGTTGCGCCCGCACCGAGCGTGCGCAGGAATTCACGACGGCCGAGCGTCGCGCTGCGTTCTCGTTTCATCGCCGTCTCCTCCTGTTCCTTGTCTGTTGCGATGCGCTCCGCGCGGCTCACGAGGGCAGCGCGAAGGCCTCGGTTTCGATTTCGATGAATACCCGGCCGAGTGTTCCTACGCGCCGGTAGAAATCCGCGGCATCGGCCTGCTCCAGATCGGCGAAAAAACGCCCGATCCACGGTGCGAGATGCTGCTCGAATAGCTCGCGATCCGAACCCGCGGGAGCGGGAAAGCGCCGGCTCGCCAGCCCCGCCATGATCTCGCATAGAATGGCCGCGTGATCCTCAGGCTCTGCCTGGGCGGCGGTGCGTTCGATCGCGAGCTTCTCGAGATGCGCGCGCAAGCGCGCGAGCGGCCGCTCATGCAAGAAGCCGGTGAGATAATAAGAACCGTACGGTAGAAGCTCCCCGCGCCCGAGACCAATGAAGAGGTCGAAATATTCGCGCTCGACGCGCTCGACACTCGTGCTTTGCGCCGCCTCCGCGAGCGCGGCGTGCGCCAATCCGAGCGGACTCGGATCGCCACGCAATGTCGCGAGACGCTCCAGGAGGGAAGCATCCGGCGCGCGTGCAAGCAGCACGGACAACAGTGCGTATTCCTGCGCGCGCGCGGCATCGACCTCGTCGACGTCGCCGGCTGTGCCGGCCTGCGCAGCGTAGAGATCGGGCCGTAGCGTCGAGCGGTTCACGCCCGTCGCCGCTTCGACCGTCAGCACGCGCTCCGCTGGAACGCGCAACCAGTTCGAAACAGAAGGCTGGGAGATACCAATCTTTCGGGCTAGCGCGCCGACGCCGCCGGCAACGCGGATCGCCTCCTCCAGTCCTACGTCCCTCATCGGCGTTTTTCTTTTTTATTCTAGTTCGATTGTACAAACGTACCGCCCGCCGCAAGCAGCGGTCAATAGTCGGAGGCTATGAGTCCCGGGATCACTTGGGCAAAGCGCGCCCGTGCAGCCGTTTCGCAATCAATTGATCGTTATCGCAGTTTTCTGGATCACGTTGCGGCGCAACAGCCGCTTTGTTGCGTTGCAGTAGCGCCGCGGAGCTGTCTGGCTCACCATGCCTTCCAGCGCCCTCCTGGTGCGGTGTTGCGCCGCTACTCTGAGGGTCTTTTGCTGTCGCATCGGCGGCTGCGTCCGCCGATTGGCTCGGTGCTTCGGGCGAAGATGTCTGCCCCTGCCGCTCAGGCGAAGCGGACCGGTCAGTCGTCTCGCCGTCGAGGCCGCGGCCCACCATCTGCGCGACCTGCGCTCGCAGCTCGTCGGTCATTTCCAGCGGGCCGAAACCCGCGATGGCGCCCGGCGCGTTGAAGTCCCACGCATTCTCGGACAGCCCGACAAAATCCCGGATCTTGGGATCGCTGGCCCAAGCGCGGCGAAGCGCCGCACGGGTCAATTCGGCCGGCACGCCCGGCGCGAGGAAGGCACGGATGTCGCTGTCGGCGGTGATCGTTTCGATCGGCGGAAGCGTTGTGGGATCGAACGCGACCTCGGAAGGCTCGAGCGCGGCGCCGTCCGCAGGCGCAGCATCGGTTTCCTTGCGCCGTCCTTCGTCGGAAGGTGCGCTTTCCGCCGTCGGAGCGGGCGCGACTGCAGCCTTCGTCGCGTCGGCATCTTGCGCCGCCTCGCGCTTGCGCCGCGACCAGCGCGTGATGAAGTTTTCCGGCTCGCTCATTCTCGCGCCTTCTGCATGGGTCCGCGCCGCGCCAGCGCCTCGGGATCGGCGCGGTCGCGCTCGCGCTTGTGGAACGGCTGCTCGACATGGTGCTCGGCGACGAAAGCATCGATGGCCGCATGCACCGACTCCGGCATCGGCACGACATCGACGAGATCGGTGCCCGCTTCGGTCCAGGCTTCGCCCTCAGCGGGATCGGCGGTCACGGCGAAAAGCTCATAGGGCGGCTCGACTCCGGTCGGCCGCAGCGCCACCCAGAGCATCGGGGCGCCCGAAGCTAGATTGCCGCGGTAGTTGGTGGTCTCGGTGCGGTAGAGCTCGATCTCGGCGGCACCCGCATAGAACGTCGTGCTGTCGCCGTCTTGCGCGAGCTTGGTCCATGGCAAAGCGTCCGGCATCCCGGGCAAGGCCGTGACCGGTTGCCAGGTGAAATCGATCCAGGGACTCTGCGCCTTGCGCCGCTCGACCACGACGCCGACCGCAATTTTGGCAGGCGGGAGAGCGCTCATGAGACTGCCTCGAGATGAGCGATAGGAAGGCCGACGACGAGGTTTTGCGGCTTCATACGCCGCGCTGCTTCGTCGAGCTCTGCGCCCCTCCACAAAGCGTCCCCGATCCGGGTCGCCTCGGCATCGAGCCCGACATACCAGGTGAAATTGACCTTGGCCGCCTCGGTCAGCGGCTCGATCTCCACCTCGACCGATAAGAGATGCCCGATCCACTGCGCGATGACATTGCCGAGCGCGTCGAGCCCGCGCCGACCGGCGGTCAGATCGAGGGCCATGTCGAACAGATCGCTGCGCGACCAATAGGTTTCGGCATTCTCATCATTGAGCACGTCGATCTCGCCCGCGGTGGGCAAGCCGAGCATCGCAACGAGCGGCGACACCGGCTGCGGGCTCTCGCCGGAGACTTTCTCCTCATCGGCCGCAATCAGCGATCCGTCGAGCACGCTCAAGCGTTGCGGCCGGAAGAAGAGTTCCGCCGCGCGCAGCATGAAGACGTCCTCGCAGCTGTCGAGCAGGTTGCGCAGGATCACATGCACGAGCTGGTTGACGAACAGTGGCGGAGTGGCACCCACGCCGCGGCGCACGAGATCGAGATAGGCGCCCTCCACGGTCCGGTGGCCAATGAGGCGATCGCGAAAGGCGATCATCAAGCCCCAATTCTCGCGTGCGTCCGCATCGGTGATCGCCGCAATCTCGGAGCTTGTGACCGGCCGGCGAGGATCGCCGAGCAGCGCCGCGTGCAAAGTGCGCTCGGCCGCGGACGCATCCGGCGGCGGCGCAAGCTCCGGCCGCGCGAGATAGGCCTTGAGGAACTCGTTGGTGACGAGGAGCCCGCCGCCGTCGTCGCGATCGAGCAGATGATGTCCGCAGGAGAGCCAGAAATCCGGCATGCGATCACGCCTCGACGAGTTGTTGCTAGGTCTCTATACCACAGCACTGCATCGCGAGGGGTGATCATGCCTGAGACACGGAGTCGGCGCGTTCGAGGGCCGACGATTCGCCTTGTCTACGCAGCAACCCTCGTGATCAGCCTGGCGTTTGTGTCCAGCGCGTCGGCGCAGTCCTATCCAAGCAAACCCATTCACATTGTTGTGCCGTTTGCACCCGGCGGCATTACCGATGTGCTCGCGCGCGCGCTCGGCCAGCGCCTGGCGGAAGCCTGGGGTCAGCAGGTCGTCATCGAGAATAAGCCGGGAGGCGGCACGGGCCAGGTGGGCACCGAATACGTCGCGCGCTCAGCCCCCGACGGCTATACGCTCCTGGTCACTGCCGATGCGACGTTCGTCACGTCACCTCACATCTACAGCAAACTGCCCTATGACCCGATCAACGATTTCGTCGCGATCACCGGCCTCGGCATCAGCCCCATCGCTGCCGGTGCGCACGCTCGGCGATCTTGTCGATTTCGCTCGGAAGCGGCCGGGCGAGCTCAATTACGGAACCTTCGGCATCGGATCGAGCGGACATCTCAATATCATCCTGCTGGAGGGCATGACCGGCAACAAATTCACGCCGGTGCATTACCGTGGCGCAGCGCCTGCGATCACTGATCTCATCGGCGGTCACATCCAGATGATGATCGTCAGCATCGGGCTTGTGGCGCAGCCATGGCAGGCCGGCGCGCTGAAGGTGCTCGGCTTTGGCAGCACGCGGCGGATGGCGCAATATCCCGATGTGCCCACGCTCGCCGAAAGCGGCTTGCCCGGCTACGAAGCCGGATCGTGGTACGGATTGGCCGCGCCCAAAGGCACGCCCGCAGAGGTGGTGGCCAAGCTCAATGCGCAAACCCAGAGGATCTTCGACGATCCGGGCTTTCGAGAGAAATTCCTCGCACCTAACTTCATCTTTTCCATTACCAGCTCCCCGGAAGCGTTCGCAGAGCGCATTCGGAGCGAGTCGGCCAAATGGGGCAAGCTCATCCGCGACGCAAACCTGAAGGCGGAGTGATCATCCCGACCTTGGCTGGTCGTCGGCCGGGCGAAAATTCAATCGGCCGGTTTGTCTTTCGCCAGCGCGTGCAGATTCACGTGTTCGCCCGGCTCCTCTTCGCTCTCCACCTCAAGGAACGAGAAAGCGCGCATCGGCTTGCGTGTGCCGCGCGGATGCAGCGTGCGAAATGCCTCGCGGATCCCGCCGTCCTCGACGGTGCGGCGCACGGCGATCAGCGTGTCGCGGGGCTGATCGCAGAGCGAGGCCGCGAATGCGACCTCCTCTGCCGCCGCAGCGCGGGCAATGGCGAGGTCGGGCGCGCCGAGGCGCTCGTGCAGTTGCATTGCCAGCGACTCCACGAGTGCGTCGCGATCCGCCTCGCTCGCTTCCACGATCTGCACTAGCGTCGACCAGCCGAGCGAGGCCACGCCGAGAAACCCGCTGCGGAAGGCCGCGCGTGACTTGCCCTCGAGCGCTTCGGGATCGGCGTCCGCGAACATGAAGGCGCCGGAGACCGCCCACTCGCCCGGCTCGGCGGCGCACTCGAACACGAAGGTGTCCGACGGATCGAGCCTGATGGTGCGCAAGAGCCTCATCTGCGCGGCCCTCCGCTCGCGGGGTCGAGCCACGAGGGCTCCGCAAGGGCACGCACCAACGAACGCCGCTCCGACTCATCCCCACGCGCTGCCATCCGCCGGGCGAGGAGATCGCCATTCTCCGCGATGTCGCGGCGCAAGCCGCTCTCAGGCGCAAGCCGCGTGAGGTAACTCTTCGCGATCTCCCCGAACCCCTGCTCCTGCCAGGCATCGATCGCGACCATGAAATGCCGGGCGAAGCTTTCCACCAGCTTGCCCGAACCGAGATCGTCGAAGCCCTCGTCCTCAAGCGCCGCCGACAGCGGACGCAGCCCCGGTTCCTCCTCGCCCATGGCCACCGTGCGGATCATGGCGGCGAACACCAGCCACGGCGGCGGTTGGTTCTCGTCCGCGCCCTCCGGCCAAGCGAGGCGGGCCCCGCCTACAAGTCCGCTATCGACGCGTACCGCATCCGGCCAATCGAAAGTGATCGGCCGCTCGGGCGGAGCGTGAACCGCGAGCGCGTCCGCGAGCGCAGCGAGCCCGGCATAAAGCGCGCGTCGGGCGGTCTTGAGCGGCTCCTCGGGTTCCAGCACGACCGCGAACTCCGCGAGATCGAAGCGGCCCACATAGACGAGCGTGCCGGCTCCCTCTTGCGCCGCGACGCTGATTGCGTGGGCAAAGGCGTCGCCCACCTCGCGCAGCGTCACCAGCCGAAACGGCGGCGGCAGGTCGAGTGCGGGCTTCGACGATCGGCGCAGGTGCGTGCGCTCTCGCAGCGGCATGGGCAGCCAGGCTCGCAATGGTTGTTTATAATACTTATAACGTGATACGGACCACGGCCAGAGCCGCGCTCGGTGCCCTGCCCGCGCAGGCAGACCCTGTAGCCGCCATCGCTCGACCATCGCCGAGACGGCGCTTGCCGGACATCGCCGAGACGGCGCTTGCCGGAGCATCCACTTGCGCCGATGTGAGGCCGAAGACGTGCTGCCTCGAACACAGCCGGAGACGAAATGGCCGATCGGCCGCCGAACATCTTGATCTGCTCGTGCGAAGACACGATGCCGCTCGACGGCTCTGCCGTGCAGCGAGGCTGTCGCGGCGCCGAGGTCTCGACCGCGCGCCAGCTTTGTCGGGCGGAACTGGAAAAGTTCCGTGCCGCGGCGGCCAGCGGCGAGCCGCTGATCGTGGGCTGCACCCAGGAGGCGCCGCTGTTCTCGGAAGTCGCCGGCGACGCCGAGGTCACATACAGCAACATCCGCGAGACCGCCGGCTGGTCGAAGGACGCCCATGCGACGGGCCCCAAGATGGCGGCGTTGCTCGCCGCCGCCGCAGAGCAAGCGCCCGAGGTTCCCTTCGTCAGTATGAGCAGCGAGGGCGTCGTCCTGATCTATGCCCGCGACGAGCAGGCGATCGAGGCCGGCAACCTGCTCAAGGATCATCTCGACGTGACGGTGCTGATCAAGCCGCCCGCCCAAGTGGCGCCGCCACGCGTGACCGATTTCCCGGTGGCGAAGGGGGCGATCCGCTCGGCCAAGGGCCATCTCGGCGCGTTCGAGCTCACGATCGATGGCTACGCGCAACCTGCGCCGTCCTCGCGCGGCACGCTGACCTTCGCAGCGCCCCGCGACGGCGCGGTGTCGCGCTGCGACCTCGTGCTCGACATTTCCGGCGACGCGGCGCTGTTCACCGCCTCCGATCTGCGCGATGGCTACCTGCGCACGGATCCCGGGGATCCGGCGGCCGTGCTCAAGGCGGTGCTCAAGGCGCGCGACCTCGTCGGGAGTTTCGACAAGCCGCGCTATGTCGCCTTCACCGAGGATCTGTGCGCCCATTCGCGCTCGCGGATCGTCGGCTGCACGCGTTGCCTCGATCTCTGCCCGACCGGCGCGATTACGCCCGCCGGCGATCATGTGACGATCGACGCGTATATTTGCGCGGGCTGCGGACAATGCGCGGCGGTTTGCCCGACCGGCGCCGCCGCCTACGTGCTGCCGCCGGCCGATACACTGATGCGCAAACTGCGCGCGCTACTCACCGCCTATCGCGATGCAGGGGGACGCGAGCCGCCGGTTGTGCTCATCCATGACGAAGCGCATGGCGTGCCGCTGATCGATGCGCTGGCGCGTTTCGGCGACGGTCTCCCGGCGCATGTCTTGCCCATCGCAGTCAACGAAGTGACGCAGGTTGGGCTCGAGACCATTGCCGCCGCCTTCGCCTACGGTGCGACGGCGCTGCTATTGCTGTTGCGCGCAAAGGCGCGCCATGACGTGACGGGCTTGAGGAGAACGCTTGCGCTCGCTGAACCGATCCTCGCCGGGCTGGGATTTGGCGACGCGCGCGTGGCGACGATCGAAACCGATGACCCCGATGCTCTCGCCGATGCGCTGCACGCGATCGAGAAGCGGGAAGGCGCGCCGCGTCCCGCGAGCTTCCTGCCCGTGGGGGAAAAGCGCGATGTGATGCGGCTCGCGTTGCGGGAGCTGCAGCGCGCGGCGCCCGCCCCCGTTGACGTGGTGGCGCTGCCCGCGGGCGCGCCCTTCGGCGCGGTCGAGATCGATGCCGCAGGCTGCACGCTCTGTCTCGCCTGCGTATCGGCCTGCCCGACCGGCGCGCTCAGCGACAATCCGGAGCGGCCGATGCTGCGCTTTGCGGAAGATGCCTGCGTGCAGTGCGGGCTATGCAAGGCCACTTGCCCGGAAAAGGTGATCACGCTCACGCCGCAGCTCGATTTCCGCGCCGCGACCGCGACCGCCCGCGTGCTCAAAGAGGAGGAGCCGTTCCATTGCATCCGCTGCAATAAACCGTTCGGGGTCAAGAGCACGATCGAGCGGGTGGCCGCCAAGCTCGAGGGCAAACACTGGATGTTCCAAAATTCCGCGCAACGCCTCGACCTGATCAAGATGTGCGAGGACTGCCGCGTGGTCGCGATCACGGAGCAGGAGTTTGATCCCTACGGCGGGCCGCCGCGACCCAAGGCTCGCACGACCGAGGATTACTTGCGCGAGCAAGCGGAGCGCGCTGGCAAGCCGGAGACATGACCGGCGCGACATGGATCGTCCACCCCTTCTCAACGGTGTCCGCACCAGCGTGCTGGAGATCGCGTATGAAGAAAGCGGTCCGCCGCATGGCGCCGCTGTCCTGCTCATGCACGGCTTTCCCTACGACCCGCGTACCTATGACGACGTGGTGCCCTCGCTCGCGGAGGCCGGATGTCGGGTGATCGTGCCGTATCTGCGTGGCTATGGCCCCACCAAGTTTCTCGCTCCCGACACGCTGCGCTCGGGCCAGCAGGCGGCGCTCGGCAATGACCTCAAGGAGCTCATGGACGCGCTGGCGCTCAAGCGCGCCGTGCTCGCCGGCTACGATTGGGGCGGGCGCGGCGCCTGCATCGTCGCGGCGCTTTGGCCGGAGCGCGTGCGCGGCTTGGTTTCAGCCAACGGCTACAATATCCAGGACATTGCCGCATCGGCCAAACCAGCGCCGGCGGAACAGGAGTACCGGCTTTGGTATCAGTATTACTTTCACACCGAGCGCGGCTGCGCGGGACTGCAGGCTAACCGGCGCGAGTTTTGTCGATTGTTGTGGCGATTGTGGTCGCCCAATTGGAAGTTCGACGACGCGACCTATGACCGCACGGCAGCGTCGTTCGACAATCCGGACTTCGTCGACGTCGTGATCCATTCGTACCGTCATCGTTTCGGCTACGCTGACGGTGATCCGGGCCTCGAGCCGATCGAACGGCGCCTGGCTGCGCGGCCGAAGATTTCGGTTCCGACGATCGTGCTGCATGGCGACGGCAGCGGCATCTCGCCGCCGGAAAGCTCGCTGCCGCACGCTGCCTTCTTTACCGGTCCTTATCAGCGCCGAGTGATCCCGACTGCCGGCCACAATCTGCCGCAGGAAGCACCCAATGCGGTCGCCGCCGCCGTTCTCGAATTAATCCACGCGACGAAGTGACCGGCCCCGCTCATTCTCACGGCTGCGCGCTCGCCCTCTCCAGAAACTTCACCAAGGCAGCGCGATCCTCGGCCGAGCCGATGCGCTGCTCCGGCATCTTGGTGCCAGGCGTATAGGTCATAGGTCCGACCTCGAACAGCTTCGCGACCGTGTCCGGCGTCCACACGATATCGAGCTTCTTGAGCGCGTCGGAGAAATTGTAGCCGGGCAGCGTCGCGATCTTGCGGCCGAAAACCCCGGCAAGCGTGGGACCAGCGCGGACGCCCTCGTCAGGTTTCAACGTGTGACAAGCGACGCAGGCGCGAAACACCTCGGCGCCGGGATCACCGGCGAAGGCGGCGAGCGGGTCCTCGGGCGCGCCCATGACGATATTGCCGATCGGCTCGCCGGTCAGCGCGTCCCAACGGCGGATCATCCGGTCGCTGCCGCCGGTCAGCAGCGTGCGCCCGTCGGGAAAAAAGGCGGCCGACCAGACCGGCAGTCCCGGTCCGACGAGCGTGCGTTCCATTTTGCGCGCAGCTCTGTCGATGATCGCGACCGAACCACGGACGCCGGCGGCGGCAATCAGACTGCCGTCGCGCGATAAGGCCACCGAAATGATCGGCGCTTGCGCCGCCTCGATCGCGCCAAGGAGCTCGCCCGTAGGCGACAGCACGTAAACCTTGCCGTCGGCACCCGCGGTGACGATCTCTCCGTCCGGCGCGAGCGCAACCGTGTTGAGCGGCGTCGGCAGCGTCGTGACGGTCGACGCGCCCCCGCCCGCAACGGGCGAAATGCGTAGCGTCGCGTCATAGCCAGCGGTGATGAGTGCGCGGCCATCGGGCGCAAACGCGACGCCATTGACGTTCTGCGCATGGCCCTCGATGACACGCGGCGCACCGCCGGCGAGCGGCCACAGCCGCGCGGTGTGATCCCAAGAGGCTGATGCGAGGGTCGTGCCGTCGGGCGATATCGCAAGGGCGACCACCGGCGCCGTGTGGCCTTCGAGCACCTTCGACGGCTGTGGTTCGCCCGGCGTCCAGATCGCGATGCGCGTATCCTCGCCGCTGGTGGCGATGCGGCCGTCGCGGAGAAAGAGCGCCGCGTTGACCGCGCCGTCATGGAAGCGCAGCACCTGCTCGGCCGCGTTCTTCGAGAGCGACCAGCGGATCACTGAGGTGTCGAAGCTGCCGGAAACAGCCTGCGTGCCATCCGGCGAAATCGCGAGTGCACGGACCGGTCCGCCGTGGCCGCGCAATTGCGCTTGCGCCATGTACGGCGCGCCCAACACGAGAAGCGCAATGACAGCAAACACGCGCAACGTCATTGCGAATCTCGAACGTCGGCAGGGCGCATGCCCAACGCGCGGATTTTCTCGCGCACGTTCTCGTCGCGCAGCGCAGCGACAAAGGCTGCAACCGCGGGGCGCTCGCGGCGGCTTTCGACCAGGAGGAAATCGTAGTCTTCCGGCGCGATCGGGATGAAGGCCAGGCCGTAAAGGCGCGCCACCGACTCGATCGCGATGCCCCAATCCGCGCGGCGCTGCGCCACCGCGGCGGCGACCGCGTTGTGCGAACGCGGCTGATTGCTGTAGCCGGCGGGCCGCGCGCCCTCGAGCAGCCGGTCGATCAGCACGCGCGTGCCGGCGCCGGCATTGCGGTTGACCATCAGACAGCGGGAATCGGCGAGCGCCGCCTTGATCGCATCGGCCGCGCTGCGTCCGGCGAAGCGGGCGTCGTCACCGCGGTGCACGAAGCCCTGCATGCGCTGCCAGCCTTTCACCAGCGCGAGCCCAGGCCGCAGCAGATGCGCGTTGTAGACTCCGCTCGCGGGGTCGACGAGATGCACCGGCGCAAGATCGCACTCGCCGCGCTCGGCGGCCGCGACTCCGCCCATGCTGCCGATCGCGATGGTGCGCGCGGCAAAGCCGCGCTCGGCGAGCGCCCCGAGCACGACGTCGAGCGCGATGCAGTGGCTGCCCATCACCACGAGGTCGGGCATGGCGGCCGTCTCCCCGATCAGGGTCACGCGGGCGCGCGTCCCGGCGTCGAGCGCCGCCGCGAGCGCGTCCACCTCGAGAAAGCCGTCGGCCTGGGAGAAGCTCGTCACGGCCCCCGATCCCTTGGCGGTTGGAAACGCAACCGGCCCGTCGTCGCCTGCTGTCAGCGCGACGAGGACGAACTCCTTGCGGCCAAGCTCGGAGGCGATGCGCACGGGGACCGTTGCCTCCATGCTATGGACAGCCTCCGGCGCAAAGCCGGCGCGCGCGCGGATCACCGGCGCGACGAAGGCATGGAAGGTGAAGATCGCGGAGGTCGGAAATCCCGGCAGCACGGCGAGCGGCTTGCCGTCGATCACGGCAAGGCAAAGCGGCTTGCCGGGCTTGAGCGCGACGCCATGAACGAGAATGTCGCCGAGCTTCGAGATGATGCGGTGGGAGAGATCGCCCGCACCCTTCGACGTGCCGCCGGAGAGCACGACCAGGTCGCAGGCTGCGAGCGCGCCGCGCACGGCACGCTCGAGGGCCGCCTCATCGTCAGGGAACGCGCCGAAGGCAACGGCTTCCCCGCCCGCTTCCGTGACCGCAGCCGCGATGATCGCCCCGTTGCTGTCGTAGACCCGTGCGGGGCCGAGCGCGTCACCCGGCGCGGCGAGCTCGTCGCCGGTCGAGAGCACCGCGACTTTTGGCCTGCGCACCACGTCGATCTCGGCGAGGCCGCAGGCCGCGAGCATCCCGATCTCGCGCGACGAGAGGCGCGTCTTGCGGCGCAGGACCACTTCGCCGAGCGCGATGTCGGAGCCCGCATACGAGATGAACTGCCCGGGCGCG
>WNFU01001127.1_pt1 | contig 39739 bp, 35 predicted proteins | sample 5400121 | NCBI WGS metagenome assembly WNFU01 (sample SAMN13153360, study PRJNA577476) | soil metagenome | isolation source: 100 cm soil or saprolite under grassland replicate 1 | place: USA:California | collected 2016-06-15
CTCCGGGTCGAGGTGGAAGCACTCGATTTGCTCCGGGCTCGTCACGCCGAGGAGCGAGTCGCCGGCACGGAGCGCGTGATCGACGAAGGTGAAGGGCCTGTCCTTCTGGAGCGTCACAAGCCAGAGCGAGAGCTTTGCGATCTCCACCGCCATCGGGTTCACGTCCACGCCGTAGATGCAGCGCTCGGCGACGGCGCGGCGAGCCAGCGTGATCCGCTCCTCGGCGCTCTTCGGGATGGGACGCTCACCGGGAGCACCGGTGGCGAGGTCGCCCTCGGGGGTCACGACCAGCTTGCCGCCCGCGTTGTCCTCGGCAACCTCCCACGCCTCGACCAGCCGGTCTCCCAGCCAGCGGCAAGCCTGCGCCAGGAAGGCTCCCGAGCCCATCGCCATGTCGCAGATCCGGAGGGCGAGCAGCTCGCGCGGGGACTTGAGCTGCCACTTCTCGCGCGGCCAGCCCTCGGCCGGGCCACGGTAGACCTGTGGCTCCAGCGCGTACTGGACCACCGGCTCGGTGAGGCTCCGCGGCGTGTAGTGGGTGCCGGTGGAGCGCCGGTCACTGCCGCCGGTGACGTAGACGCTCCCCTTCCGGATGACGACCGGGAAGCCGCTCGTGTCCTTCCGGAGCAGGCGCGCCCAAGGCTTCACGAGATCGCGAAGCTTCTCGTCGTTGGCGCAGACCTGGAGGAGGCGGCTCGTCGCCTCGAGGTCAGCCTCGCCGGCGGCCGCGATCGCCGTCTTGAGCGCCGACTCGCTGCGGCCGGTCTCATCGGCCAGGTACTCGACCAGGTGGTCCTCGCCACGATCGTGCGCCATTGCGATGGCCGAGAGCGGCAGCTCGGGCTCCTTCCCCTTCGCGCCGTCCAGGCCGAGCACCGTCTCCGTGGCTCGCACGGCGGTGTGGTCGAGGAGGCCTTCGTAGACGTGGCCGATCTGCTCCACGTCGAGAGCACGGAATGAGAGGCGCCGGCTCTCGCGGCCGCCACCGGGTACGGCCAGCTCCAGCAGCTGGAGCGAGCGGAGCAGGTGGTAGACGGTCCGGTCGTTCACCTTGAACGGCCTGGCCGGCGTATCACGCCAGCGGGTGCCCGGGGCGCGTCCCTCCAGGAACGGGTAGCGATCGGGGTCGAAGAGCGAGCCGCCGTAGGCCGGTAGTCGGAGCCGGTCGTGTTCCACGCCGCCGTGGATTGCCCTGAAGCTGGCGAGCAGCCGTGCCCAGGCGGCGAAGCGGCGCTCCAGCACTTCCTCACCTTGCTTTGCCGCCACCTCCTCGAGCTGAACGAGCAGTGTCGAGGCGGCGTAGTGGGCGTCGTAGAGCGGGTCGCCGAGGAGGAGGAGCTTCCGCTCCTCGGCCGCCAGCATGAAGACGAGCCGCATCATCACGCCGACGGCCGCCTCGTAGAGCGTCCTCTCCGGGACGTCGCGGAGGATGGCGCCGTCCGCGTCGCGGTCGGCACGGTCGATCGCCTGGACCAGCACCTCGACGGCGTGCCTGACTTGTTGACCGAGCTGATCGGTGACTTCCTGCTGGTTCGCCGCGCTCTCGACGAGGAGCGCCTCGATCGTGTCGGCATCGGCCACGCCGAAGAGCCGCTGCTGGCCGAGGAGCGCGCGGAAGGCGTCGAAGAGGCCGGGCTCCTCGACGAAGAGCGGCGCGTTGAACGTCGCGTAGGTGGTCGTCTCGCCACGGCGGGCGTGGACCAGCGTCCACGCGGCGCCGTTGGTGACGAGCGCCAGCGGGACCTCCGCCGCGTGGCAGAGCTCCATGGCGCGCGTGGCGGGCGACGCCTTCCAACGATGCCCTTCGACGGCCCGCTCCAGATCCTGTCCTGGCGGAAAGAGCATGACGAGAACGCGGGCCTTGCCCGCGCCGGCGCGGCCAGCCGGGTTCACGAGCGCGAGGTCGGGGCGAAGCGTCTCGCCGTGCTCGGCAACGGGGTGGGCGAGACCCGGCGGCAGGGCCTGCCCTTCCTTGAGCTGCTCGGCGGGCCACCCGAGTACCTCGCGCATTACGAACCGGACGAATGCCTGGTGGATGCCCGGATCGCGCCGGCCGTCCTCCCAGCCGTCCAGCTCCACGCGGAAGCCCCTCCGAAAATCGGAGACCGCCTCGTCGCGGGGCAGCCCCTGCGGGAAGACCCGCGTGAGCGCAGGCAGGGAGAGAAACGGGCCGGAGAGCTCGACGAGTCGGAGCCAGTCGGCGTGGTGGCGGGCGGGCGACGGCGGGCGCGACCTGCCGGCACGAGGTTGGGCGGCGCCGCCTCGCCCGGCGGATCGGGGCTGGCGGGCCATCAGCGGCTTCTCCCGGCGGCGGACTCGGGGACGAGATAGGTCACGGCGACCGGGAAGAAGCGAGCCGTTGGCATCGCGTAGCGCCGCTTCACCGCCGCCGTCTCACGCTCCAGCTCGGCCGGGATGGCCTTCAGCCGGGCCGCCAGGGCAGCGCGGTTCCGCTCCAGCTGATCCTTCTCCTCGCTGGAGAAGAGCGCGAGCTGGGCAGGACCCGAGTCCGTCAGGGCCTTCTCGATGCCCTGCTGCAGCTCGGTCAGCAGCGCGGTGACGTCGCGGGTCTCCTTCTCGGCCCGCTCGGCGAGCTTCTTCTTCAAGGACTCGGCCAGCTCGTCGGCTCGAACCTCGACGGCGGCGCGCAGGCCGTCCCTGTGCTTCGCCCAGAGCCCGCGGAGCTTCTCCTTCAACTCGCCGGGCGCCTCTTCGTCGGTGGCGGCCTCCACGGCTGAGGTAAGCTCCTTCTGCGTCTTGAAGCGGGCGAAGCGCCCTTCCGTCAGGAGGCCGCCCGCCGTGATCAGCTCCTCGTGGAGCTTCTGGTTGTCGGCGCCCAGGATGACGAGGCGGGCGTGGGCCACGACCGCTGGTCCGGGCAGCTCGTGCCCGCGAACGACGCGGGCGGCGACCCGGTGGAGCGGCGTCCGGCCGGCCGACTGCCAGACCTCGGCCCGGAGGAGGCCGAGGCACATCTGGACGAGCCGATGATCGAGATGGACCAGCACCACGTCCTCGCGTCCGTCGGCGAGCGCGTGATCGAAGACGATGGCGCGCAGCTCGCCCGTGAGCGGGTGCGCGAGGCCATCGGAGCAGCGGGCCCAGGAGCCGCTCAGCGCCGGGAGCCGGAAGACGGGGCACTCCGTCCGCTTCTTGTCCGGCCAGAGCCCATCGACTTGAGCCTGCCTGAGCGCCGGCTGGCCGGCGAGCGCGAGACCGACCTCGACCACGCGCTGCACCGTCTCCGGTGAGATACCCAGCTCTTCCCTGGTCTCGTGGAGCTGGGCCGAGAGCTCCTTCAAGCGAGCCGCGATGTCCCGCTCGATCTTGAGCATGCGGCGGCCCGGCTCCGCGTCGGCGATGGCGCGCTCGACGTCGAGGCGGCGGCGGTGGGCGCCAAGCATCGCCTCCTCGACCTGCGAGGCGATGACCGGGCCGACCTTGCCGAGGTCCTCGCGGATGGTCTCGACCTTTCGCACTGCGCGAGCGAGGAATTCGAGGTCGCCTTCGAGGCTGCCCGGAGGCCGCCCCTCGGCGTCGGCTTCCTTCCAGCCCTTGCCGACGAAGTGAAGGATCTCGACCTTCTTCGCGCGCTGGCCATGCCGGTCGACGCGGCCGTTTCGCTGCTCCATCCGATTCGGGTTCCACGGGATCTCGTAGTGGATGAGCCGCGAGCAGTGGTTCTGGAGATCGATGCCCTCCGAGGCCGCGTCGGTCGCCAGCAGGATACGGACGTCCGACTTCTCCGACTGGAAGGCGGCCTTCACCTTCTCGCGGTCGTCCACGTCCATGCCGCCGTAGAGGATCGCGAGCCGCCCCTCCTCGGCGAGGCCGGCGGCATCGAAGATCCCGTGCAACCACTTCTGCGTGTCGCGGTACTCCGTGAAGACGATGGCGCGACGGTCGCCCCACTTCCCGCCGGGCTTCACCGTGTCGGTCAGCCACTTCACCAGCGCGCCGGCACGGGCGTCGGCCTTCCCTGCCGCCCTGTCCGCCCACTTCGTGAGCCCGTCGAGGAGCTGCTTCGACTCGCCATCGAGTCCCTGAAGAGAGAAGGTCGCCAGCTCGACGGCATCTTCGGCCGCTTCCTCCCACGCGTCATCGACGGCGAACTCCTCGTCCACCCACGAGGTCTCGCGCTGGAGAACGGCGAGTGAGGTGGAGCCGCTGGCCTTCCCGAGCGAGGCAATGTGCTTCCTGAGCGTGCGGCCGAAGGCTGCCGGAGACGAGAAAAGCCGCTTCTTCAGGAGCTTCAGGACGAACTGGGCAGCGAAGACCTCGGCGGGCGAGCTGGCCGCCTTGGAGCGAAGCTCGGTGTAGCGGGCCAGGTCGGCGTGCGCCTTCCGCTCGTCGGTCGGAAAGTCCACCTCGATGGCCGACAGCTCCCGCTTCGGAAAGCGTGGCGTGCCGTCCCACAGTGGCGGCAGCTCCGACTTGAGCCGGCGAACCATCACGGCTGCGAGCTGACGCTTGTCCACGGGCGCGCCGCGATGGAACCGCTGGTCATCGACCAGCTCGAGCAGCGCCTGGAAGCTCTCGCTGTAGCCGTTGTGCGGGGTCGCGGTGAGGAAGAGCTTGTGCTCGAAATGCGGGACGAGCGTCCGGATCGCCTGCGTTCGGAGCGAGTCGATCGCGAAGTTGCCGGAGCCCGAAGGCGCGACGTTGTGCGCCTCGTCCACGACGAGCAGGTCGAAGCGGCGAGGGAAGGCGGCCTCGCTCTCGGCGGGGAGAACCTCGCGGAACAAGCGCAGCGGCCGATCGCGCTTCAGGAAGTCGATGGAGGTGATGAGGCGCGGGAAATGCGTCCACGGGTTGACGTGGAGACCGCGCGTGCGCCGCAGCTCCTTGAGCAGGTCGGAGTCGACGACCTTGAACTCGAGCCCGAACTTGTCGCGCATCTGGTCGCGCCACTGGATCTGCAGGCCGGCCGGGCAGATGACGAGGACCGAGCGGGCGCGGTGGCGCAGCAGCAGCTCCTGCGCGACGAGCCCCGCCTCGATCGTCTTGCCGAGACCCACGTCGTCGGCGACGAGCAGGTTCACGCGCGGCATCTGGAGCGCGCGGACCACCGGGTCGAGCTGGTAGTCCTCGATCTGGATGCCGCTCCGGTACGGTGCGTGGAGGTGCTTCTGGTCCGCGGACGCGACCGCGCCCCAGCGAACCGCGTCGAGGAAGGCGTCGAGCCGGCGCGGCTCGTCGAACCCCTTCGGCTCCGGGAGCTGCTCCTCCCCGATGACGAGGGCGCCGGGCTCGAGCTCCCAGATGACGCGCAGCTCCTCGCCGAGACCGTCGTCCTCGACCGAGGAGAGCTGTACGAGGTGCTGCGGCGGGCGGGGAACTTGGAGCAGCGCCGGCGACAAGGCGCTCTCGGCGATCTCCTGAACCACGTACCGCCGCTGGCGAACCTGGACGAGCTGGCCGGGGGCGGGCATCTCGGGGGCGGGCATCGGCCCGGAAGTGAAGCGGATGGGCGGACGGGAAGCAAGGAGCGAGGCGACGCTCGCCAGAAGTACGGGACGTGGTCGCGCTCACGTGGCTACGGCCGCTTCGAGGCTCGAACAACGCCAACGAGATAGCACCCGCAGCAAGGCCCTTCGTCGGCAGGCAGCGTCCCATGCGGAGGCGGACTGATTATCAGGTCTTCGCGAGCGCGCGCGCGTCCAGCGTCTCGCCCTGGTGACGACCCTCCACGGCGGCGAGGTAGGCCCTCGCGCAGTCGGCCGCGGGCAGCCCGGGCGACGGATCCATCTTCAGCGCCACCAGGGTCTCCTTGATCCACGGCGGGCTCACGACGTTGATGCGGAGACCGCGGGGCAGCTCGACCGAGGCCCCGAGCACGAACCCCTCGAGCGCGGCGTTCACCATCGAGATGGCCGCGCCGCCCGGCATCGGCTCGCGGGAGAGGACGCCGCTCGTGAGCGTGATCGAGCCGCCGTCCTTCACATGGGAGAGCGCCGTGCGGGCGAGGTTCACCTGCCCGAGCAGCTTGCTCCGCAGGCTCGCCTGGAGGTCCGCGTCGGTGAGCTGCGCGAGCGGGCGGAACGCGGCGCTCCCGGCGCAGCACACGACGGCGTCCACGTCCCGGACCCGCTCGAACAGCTCGCGGACGGACGCGGGGTCCTCGAGGTCGGCCTGGACCGGCCCGTGGCGGGCCACGCGGACCACCTCGTGCCTCGACGCGAGCGCGTCCGCGACGGCCTTGCCGATCGTTCCCGTGGCTCCGACGACGACGATCTTCACGGCGACCTCCTCCGCTCCATATGTCGGGCCGGACGCAGGCTCGCCACGCTTCGTGGGAGCGGCCGCGCCGCGCGCGGGTCAGCCGGGTGCCGTGGCGGGCGGCTCCGCGGCCTGGGGAGCGGCGGCCGCCGCCCGTCGTTCCGGCGCGGACCACGCGTCGCGGCTTCGCGGAAGCCCCTCGGCGCGCCCGCTCGCCGTCCGCTTCGCCGCGAGCAGCTGGTACACGCTCGTCCGCCCGATCCGGAAGCCCACCGCGGAGGCCGCGAGGTAGAGCCGATAGAGCCGTGCGCGCGCCTCGCCGGCGACCGCGACCGCCTCGTCGAAGCGCGCCTCGAGCCGCGTGAGCCAGGCCGCGAGCGTCTCGGCGTAGTGCTCGCGCAGGCACTCGAGGTCGCGCACCTCGAAGCCCGCTCGCTCAGCGGCTGCGACGACCTCGGCGACGGGGAGGAGCTCGCCGTCCGGGAAGACGTACCGCCAGATGAACCCGCCCCCGCGCTGCCCGGCCCACGAGAGCGTCGGGCGCCCGCCGCCGATGTCCGCGATGGCGTGGTTCAGGAAGAGCCCGCCGGGGCGGAGGAGCCGGTGCACCGTCGCGAAGTACGCGTCGAGGCGCGCGCGGCCGACGTGCTCCATCATCCCGACGCTCGCGATCTTGTCGAACGGCGTCTCCGGGCGGAGCGTGCGGTAGTCGTCCTCGCGAACGGCGACGTCGGCGCGGCCGGAGAGCCGGGCGAGCCGCGCGCGCGCGGAGGCGAGCTGGCTCGCGCTCACGGTGATGCCGAGCGCCCTCGCGCCGTAGCGCGCCCCGGCGTGCTCGACGAGCGCCCCCCAGCCGCAGCCCACGTCGAGGAACCGCTCCCCCGGCGAGAGCGCGAGCTTCCGGCAGACGAGGTCGAGCTTCGCGCGCTGCGCGTCCTCGAGCTTCTCGCCGCCGCGCGCGAAGAACGCGCACGAGTAGACCATCGCGTCGTCGAGGAAGAGCCGGTAGAAGTCGTCGGAGAGATCGTAGTGGTGGCGGACGGCGTCGCGGTCGCGCCCGACGCTGTGGCGGAGGCCGCGCAGCCGCGCCTCGAGCGGCGCCGGGCGGCGGAGTCGCAGCGCCCGGCGCGCCAGGGCCTCGAGCGCGGGCACGACGAGCGAGGAGGTCGCGCGCGGCCCGGTCCAGCGCGACGCCGCCTCGATGAGGCCGATCGCGTCGCCCTCGAGCTCCAGCGCGCCCTCTATGAAGGCCTCCGCGAGGCGGCGCTCCGCCGCCGGAGGGAAGAACGCCTCGAGCACGCGCGGCGTTCGGAGGACGACGGCTCCGCGGAGACCCGCGTCGGTGCCCGGTGGCAGCACCGTGCCGTCCCACAGCCGGACCGCGAACGACCGCGAGCCGGAGGTGAACAGGTCCGAGGCGAGCCGGACGGGGTCCATGCCGGGCTAGCTAACGCCGAGGCGCGGTCAAGGTGCGGTCCCGCTGGGTGCGTCACTTCACCCGCACGCAGCGGCTGCCGGGCTTCGCCTCGGGCCGGTACTCGAACGTGCCGAGCCAGCCCTCTGCCTTGTTCTGCACGAGGCAGGCGCCGCACTCGATCCGCTGTTCCCCCTGCACCTGGTTGCAGTCCGAGGCGTCCTTGATGACCACGTGCGCGCACCCCGAAGCGAGCAGCGCCACGACGACGAGTCTCCTCATTCCGGCCCCCCGCGTCTCGGGCGGCGACGGACCGCCCTCCTGGAAGGTAGGACCGTTCGCGGCGGAGCGCCGACTCAGCTCACGCTCTCCGCGCTGTAGCGGGCGATGAGGCCGGTGCGCACCGCGTGGCGGTACACCCGCGCGAACAGCCATCCCGCGAGGAGGATGTCCGAGACGGCGAGGACGCCGGCCCAGGCGAGCGCAGCCCAGGAGACGGTCCCGCCCGAGACGAGCGCGCGCAGGGCCTCGAACACGTACGAAGGCGCGAGCAGCGCGGAGACGCCCTGCATCCAGCGGGGCAGCGTCGCGACCGGGTAGAACACGCCCGCGAAGGGGGAGAGCACCGCCGGGATGGGCCAGATGAGCCACTCGGCCGCCGGCCCGAGCCGGAGCACGATCGCGCACCCGGCGATCCCGAGCGCGATCCCGAAGAGGAACAGGACGAGCAGCGCAGGGACGAGGACGATCCCGTACCCGAAGAACGAGAGCCCGAAGCCCGCGGTCGCGAGGAGCACCATCACGGCGAGGCCCACCGCGCTCGTGACGACGCTCGAGAGGACGAGCCCGGTCACGTACTCCGCGATCGTGAGCGGCGTCGCGAACACGTTCAGGAAGTTCCGGGACCAGACGTCCTCGAAGAACGCCATCGTGACCCCCTGCATCACGCGCCCGAAGAAGTCCCAGAGGAGGACGGCGCCGAGGAGCACCGGGACGAAGTCGAACCCGGGCGAGGTGACCGAGTTGAGGTACCTCGTGATGAACCCCCACAGCACCACGTCGATCGCGACCCAGGCGAAGAGCGGCAGGACACGCGCGGGGCTGCCGCGCAGGAGGTAAGCCTGGCGCAGCACGATCGCCGAGACGCGGCGGGGGCGGAGCGCGATCACGTCTGCCCCAGCGCGAGCGGCTCGCGCGCGACGGTGATGAACAGGTCCTCGAGCGTCGCCCGGCCGTGCTCGCCCGGCAGCGTGCGGGGGTCGCCCTCGAGCAGGATCCGGCCGTGCGAGAGGAACAGGACCCGGTCGCACACCTCCTCGACCTCGTGCATGTTGTGCGAGGTCCAGAGCACGCCGCCCGCGTCGCGCGTGGCGACGGAGCGGATCCGGGCGCGCAGGTCGCGCGCGGTGGCCGGGTCGAGCGAGGCCGTCGGCTCGTCGAGAAGCAGAATGCGCGGACGGTTGAGCATCGCCTTCGCGAGCGAGACGCGGGTCTGCTCGCCGGAGGAGAGGACGCCCGTCTTCGTCCGGCGGAAGCCGAGGAGGTCGAACTCGGCGAGGAGCGCCTCGATGCGCTCGGTGAGGTCCCGCAGGCCGTACATGAGGCCGAACACGCGGAGGTTCTGCGCGACGGTCAGGTTCCCGGGGAGCGGCGCGTAGGCCGCCGCGAAGTTCGTCCGCTCGAGCGCCTCGGTCCGACGCGTCGCGAGGTCGAGGCCGTCGATCCGGATCGTGCCCGACGTGGGCGCGAGCACCCCCAGGATCGTGTCGAGGGTCGTGGTCTTGCCGGCGCCGTTCGGGCCGAGCAGCCCCACGATCTCACCCGGCGCCACGTGGAACGAGACGCCGTCCACCGCGGGCACGCCGCCGTAGCTCTTGCGCAGGGACTCGACCGAGAGGATCGGTGCGCCCGCCGCGGGCGCGCCGTCGCGCCCGCCCGCCTCGCCCGCGCGCGCGACCGTCAACGGTCCACCGTCGCCATGCGCTCGGCATCGTAGCGCGGCCCCGCCACCGAGCCCGGCGGGAGCGCCGAGCCCTGCCGCCCGAGCTTGCGCCTCTCCAGCCCCATGCGGTCCCCCCTCCGTGGATGCGGGTGCGTTGTACCCCTTCCCCGCCCGCCGCGCAGCGGCCGCGCCGGTTGACCCAGCAGTCCGGTTGCCCGGCGGACGCCGGCGTCTTACGTGCTCGCGATGACGACCGCTGCGTCCACCGCCCTCCGCGCGCTCGGGTCGACGGCGCACCTCGACAGCGAGCGGTAGGGACGCGATGGAGCCGACCGCGGGCAGCGACGTCGTGTGGCGCCCGTCGGCGGAGTACGCGGAGCGCTCGCGCCTCGCAGGCTTCCTGCGGGCGCACGGCGTGCCATCGCTCGCGGAGCTCGTGCGGCGGGCCCGCGACGATCCCGAGTGGTACTGGGAGGCGGTCGAGCGGCACCTGGGCGTTCGGTGGACGCGGCGATACGACGGCGTCCTCGACCTCTCGCGCGGGATCCCGTGGGCGAGCTGGTTTCCTGGCGGGCTCCTCAACTACGCCGAGAACTGTCTCGACCGGAACCTCGACGCCGGCCGCGCGGCGCAGACGGCGGTGATCGCGGAGGGCGACGACGGAACGGTTCGCAAGCTCACGTACGCCGAGCTGGCCGCCGAGGTGGGGCGGCTCGCGAATGGTCTGCGGATGCTCGGCGTCGGCCGCGGCGATCGGGTCGGCATCTTCCTGCCGATGTCCGCCGAGACCGCGGTCGCCCTCCTCGCCGTGGCGCGGCTCGGCGCGATCGGCGTCCCGTGCTTCTCCGGCTTCGGCCCGCAGGCGATCGCCGCCCGCCTCCGGGACAGCGAGGCGAAGGCGCTCGTCACGGTGGACGGGTTCCACCGACGCGGCCAGCTCGTGCGGTCGAAGGAGACCGCGGACGAGGCGGTCGCGGCGTCGCCGTCGGTCGAGCGCGTCGTCGTGTGGCGGCGCCTCGGGCGCGAGGTCCCCTGGTCCGCGGCGCGGGACGTCGCGTGGGACGAGCTCGTCGCGGCCGAGCCGGAGGCCTGCCCGGCGGAGCCGCTCGAGGCCGACCACCCGCTCTTCATCCTGTACACCTCCGGCACGACGGGTCGACCGAAGGGCGCGGTGCTGTCCCACGCCGGGTTCCTCGTGAAGGCCGCGAGCGACTTCGCCTTCTGCCACGACGTCGGCGAGCGCGACCGGGTGTTCTGGGTGACGGACCTCGGCTGGCTCATGGGACCGATGGTGATCAGCGCGAGCCTCTTCCACGGCGGGACCGCGGTGCTGTTCGACGGCGTCCCGGACCACCCGGGACCGGACCGGCTCTGGGCGCTCGTCGAGCGCCACCGCATCGACGTCCTCGGGATCTCGCCCACCGTCGTGCGGGCCCTCATGCCCCACGGACCCGGGCCCGTGCGCGCCCACGACGTCTCGTCGCTCCGGATCGTCGCGTCGACAGGCGAGCCGTGGAACCCCGAGCCTTACCGGTGGCTCTTCGAGCACGTCTGCGCCGGTCGCATCCCGATCATCAACTACTCGGGCGGGACCGAGATCTCGGGCGGCATCCTCGGCTGCTTCCCGATCGCGCCGATCAAGGCGTGCGGCTTCGCCGGGCCGATCCCCGGGATGGCGGTGGCGGTGCTCGACCCCGACGGCCGCCCGCTTCGCGGAGCGGTCGGGGAGCTCGCGATCGAGGCGCCCTGGCCCGGCATGACCCGGGGCTTCTGGAGGGACCCGGCGCGCTACGAGGAGACGTACTGGTCGCGCTGGAAGGACGTGTGGGCCCACGGCGACTGGGCGCACGTCGACGCCGACGGGTTCTGGTTCGTGCAGGGGCGCTCGGACGACACCCTCAAGATCGCGGGGAAGCGGGTCGGTCCGGCGGAGGTCGAGTCGGCGCTCGTCGGGCACCCGGCTGCCGCGGAGGCCGCCGCGATCGGCGTCCCGCACGACGTGAAGGGCGAGGCGATCGTCTGCTTCGTGCTGCTGCGTCCGGGCACCGTCGCGTCCGAGGCGCTGCGCGCCGAGCTGGCGGAGCGGGTCGCGTCCGAGCTCGGCAAGGCGCTCCGGCCCGAGCGCGTCCTGTTCACGCGCGACCTGCCGAGGACGCGCAGCGGGAAGATCATGCGGCGGGTGATCCGGGCGACGCACCTCGGGCGGGACCCGGGCGACCTCTCGTCGCTCGAGGACCCCGCGGCGATCGCGGCGATCCGGGACGCGACGTAGCGGTCGGGGCGCGGGTGCGAAGAGCGTGGCGCGCGCCGCCGGGCGCCGGCTATCTCCGTCCCGCATGGCCGCGCGGAAGAAGGAGGTCCTGGTGATCGACGGCCGCGAGGTCGCGGTGTCGAACCCCGACAAGCTCTACTTCGCGAAGGCCGGCATCACGAAGCTCGAGCTCGTCCGGTACTACCTCGCCGTGGCCGAAGGCGCGCTCCGCGGCGTGCGCGACCGGCCCATGGCGCTGAAGCGCTACGTCGACGGCGCCGAGGGCGAGTTCTTCTTCCAGAAGCGCGCGCCGGCGTCGCGGCCGCCCTGGGTCGACGTCGTGGAGCTCAGGTTCCCCTCGGGGCGGAGCGCGCAGGAGATCGTCGTCCGCGACACCGCGCAGCTCGCGTGGGTGGTGAACCTCGGCTGCATCGACCTGAATCCGCACCCGGTGCGGGCCTCCGACCTGGATCACCCCGACGAGCTCCGCGTGGACCTCGATCCCGTCCCCGGCGTCGGGTGGGAGCAGATCCGGCGCGTGGCGGCGGTCACGGACGAGGTCCTGCGCGAGCACGCCCTCGTCGGCTGGCCGAAGACGAGCGGCTCCCGCGGGATCCACGTCTACGTGCGCATCGCGCCGCGCTGGACGTTCAAGGAGGTCCGCGCCGCGGCGCTCGCCCTCGCGCGCGAGGTCGAGCGGCTCGCGCCCGCGCTCGCGACGAGCAAGTGGTGGAAGGAGGAGCGGCACGGCGTGTTCATCGACTACAACCAGAACGCGAAGGATCGCACCGTCGCGTCCGCGTACTCGGTGCGGCCGACGCCGGACGCGCGCGTGTCGGCGCCGGTCACGTGGGAGGAGCTCGCCGTCTGCGACCCCGCCGACTTCACGCTGCGCACGCTGCCGGCGCGCTTCGCGCGGCTCCGCGACGTGGGCGCGGGCATCGACGGGAGGCCGGGGTCGCTCGACGCGCTCCTCGACCTCGCGGAGCGGCAGAGGGCGGCCGGCGTGGCCGACGCGCCGTGGCCGCCGCACTACGAGAAGGGCGCGGATGAGCCCGCGCGCGTGCAGCCATCGAGACGGAAGGGCGGGGCCGCGAAGGCGGCCCGCCCCGCGCCCGAGGCGCGGGATCGGGACTACGACCCGTGGGCGGATCCGTCGCCGCCGAAGATGCCCGACAGCTCGTAGGCGGGGGTCTCCTCGAGCTGCGCGTACGTGCACTGCCGCGGCGAGCGATCCGGCCGCCAGCGCAGGAAGTGCGTGGCGTGGCGAAACCGATCGCCCTGCAGGTGGTCGTAGGCGACTTCGCAGACCCGCTCGACCCGCAGCGGCTCCCAGGTGAGGTCCTTGCCGCGATTCCAGCGGCTCGACGCGCCGGGCATGCGGTGGTCCGGCGTCCCGGCGTCCGCCCATTCGGCCCAGTCTCGCCACGGGTGGTCGTCCGCCGCGTTCACCCGGAGCGGCGCGAGCTCCTCCACGAGCGCCTTGCGGCGCTCCGTCGTGAAGCTCGCGCAGATGCCGACGTGGTTGAGCTTCGCCGCCTCGTCGTACAGGCCAAGGAGGAGCGACCCCACCATCGTCCCCGGGCCGTTCTTGTGCCAGCGGAACCCGGCGACGGCGCAGTCGGCGGTGCGCGCGTGCTTCACCTTCACCATCGCACGCGCGCCCGGCTGGTACGTGCCGTCGAGGCGCTTCGCCACGACGCCGTCGAGGCCGGCGCCCTCGAACCTCGAGAACCAGTCCGCCGCGGCGGCCCGATCGCGCGTCGCCGGCGTGACGAGCGCGCGCGACCTCGCGTCCTTGCCGCCGAGGGCGCGCTCGAGGAGGGCGCGGCGCTCCGAGAGCGGCGCGCCGCGCAGGTCCCGATCACCGAGGGCGAGCAGGTCGAACAGCACGATACTCGCCGGACTCTCGCTCGCGAGCTGCTGCACGCGCGAGGCCGCGGGGTGAATGCGAAGGAAGAGCGCCTCGAAGTCGAGCCCCTCCGCGCCGGTGATGACGATCTCACCGTCGACGACACACCGTGCCGGAAGCCGCGCGAGCAGCGGCCCCTCGAGGTCCGGGAAGTAGCGGTTCAGCGGCTTCAGCTCGCGCGACTGGAGGTGGAGCCTCGGCCCGTCGCGGAACACGATGGCGCGGAAGCCGTCCCACTTCGGCTCGAACAGCCAGCCGTCGCCCGCGGGGAGCGCGTCGCTCGCCTTCGCGAGCATCGGCTCGACCGGCGGGGCGATCGGATAGGCCATGTCCTGCTCTCTACTCGGCGCCGGGCCTCGACGCACCGCGCGCCGCTACCGGCGGGAGATGGCGGCGCCCGCCGCGAGCCGCACGCTCGACCTGCTCGCGGCGCTCTCGCGTACCGCGCGGTTCTCGGTCGGGTGTTACTGCGCGGACGAGACGCGCTGCCACCGATCGATCCTGCGGGAGCTCCTCGCCGCGCGTGGCGCGCGGCTGGAGTGACTACGCCTCCGCGTCCGCGAGCACGCGGCGCTCGAGATCCGCGACGACGAGGAGCAGCGCGCGGACCTCGGCCGCGAACGCCGTCGGGATGCGCGCGGCGCGCACGAGGGCGCGGCGGGCATCGTCGAGGCTGGTGTCCACGGCAAGCAGCTGCGTGCGCCGCAGGTCGATGAGGAGCTCTTCGCGCATCACGACAACATACGCCTACCGGCGCCGGCCTGGCAGCCACGCTGGAGAAAGGTCGAGGCCCCGCTCCAGCGCGGCCGGTCCGGGCCTACGCCAGGAGGGCCTCGACGCGGGCCTTGAGCGCGGTCCGCTGGATCTCGTCGCCGCTCAGGCGCTCGCCGAGCTCCTTGCCGTTCTTGAAGAACACGACCGTGGGGGCGCCGGAGACGCCGAGCTTCGCGGCGAGCGCCGCGTTGTCCTGGCGCAGGACCCTGAGGAAGCGGACCTTCCCCGCGAACTTCTCGGCCACCGCCGCGTACCTCGGAGCGAGCGCCTCGCACGGCTTCGAGTCCTTCGCGTAGAAGTCGACGACGACGGGCAACGGCGCCGCCATCACCTCCGTGTCGTAGTCCTTCTCGGCGAGCTCCTTCACGTGCACCGCCGCGACCTCGTCTTCGCTCGGATTCCGGGTGACGGGGAGCTTCACGTTGAATCGGTTTGCCATGTGGTTTCGGTCTTTCGGCGCAGACGGGTTCAGCCGGGCGCGGAGCGCCCACGCTCGTCGCGCGTGGTGCGGTGGTTCGGGGATCCTGGAAGGAGAGGCGCGTGCCTCCTCGAGGTTTATAGCGCGCCCGCCCCGAAGCCACACGGCGGTCGGGGGCGCGCCGGCCGGGCCGCCCGCCGGCCGGTCCCCTCCCCCTCGCCGGGCTGCCCTATCCGCTCGCGATCTCGCGCCGGACGGCGAGGAACTCGGCGGCCATGTCGTAGGCTCTCCGAGCGGTCGCCTTGGCCTCGACGGCCGGATCGCGACCCTCCGCGTACCGCCCCGTGATGATCGCCTGCATGAACATCGCCGCGAGCTCGTCGCGGGTGTCCCACTCCTCCGCCTGGCTCATACGACCCCCTTTCGACCGCCTCGACGAGACGTAGCGCCGTCGCCGGCGCTCGCCACCATTGTCCCGAAGATCGTCGCCGCGTCACCGGGAGCCGTGCTCCGGTGGAAGCGCAGGTCGTCCTCGGCGAGCACGGTACCTCCGAGGTCTTCATCCGGTCGGGGGTGCGGATCCCGCCGTCGGGCCCCGGAGGCCTCGCCGGACTAAGAACCCCGTGCATCGGGCCGGGCCAGGCCGCCGGGCCAGGAGGAGTGACATGAGCTTCGAGCAGGAGGTCGCAGATCTCCGCCGGTGGTTCGCGAGCCCACGGTTCGCGGGGATCAAGCGGGTCCACTCGGCGCGCGAGGTGGTCGAGCAGCGCGGCACGATCCGCCCGGAGTACGCGGTCGCGCGCGGCGCCGCCGAGGCGTTCTACGAGCGCCTGCGCCAGCTGTTCGAGCAGAAGAGGTGCATCACCACGTTCGGCCCCTACTCGCCCGGGCAGGCGGTGGCGATGAAGAGGATGGGGCTCGAGGGGATCTACCTCGGCGGCTGGGCCACGTCCGCGAAGGGATCGTCGCACGAGGACCCGGGGCCCGACCTCGCGAGCTATCCGCTGAGCCAGGTGCCGGACGAGGCCGCGCCGATCGTGCGCGCGCTGCTCACGGCCGACAAGAACCAGTTCCACGCCCGCGCCCGGATGACCGAGGAGCAGCGCAGGGCGACTCCGGCGGTGGACTTCCGGCCCTTCATCATCGCCGACGCCGACACCGGCCACGGCGGCGACGCGCACGTGCGCAACCTCATCCGGCGCTTCGTCGAGGTGGGCGTGCCGGGCTACCACATCGAGGACCAGAAGCCCGGCGTGAAGAAGTGCGGACACCAGGGGGGCAAGGTGCTCGTCTCGGAGGACGAGCAGCTGAAGCGCCTCTCGGCGGCGCGCTTCCAGCTCGACATCATGGGCGTGCCCGGGATCATCGTCGCCCGCACCGACGCGGAGTCGGCGACGCTGCTCGACGGGCGCGGCGACGACCGCGACCAGCCCTTCCTCCTCGGGGCCACGAACGTCTCGCTCCCCACGTTCAAGGCTGCGTTCCTCGCCATCCTGCGGCAGTTCCAGCGGGCCGGCGTCGAGGAGCTGAGCGGACACGAGCTCTACGCGCTCTGCGACGAGGAGCTCTCCGCCGCCGACGCCTGGCTCGAGCGGGGCGGCCTCGCGAAGGCGACCGCCGCCGCCGCGGCCGACCTGCGCAAGAAAGCGATCGCGAGCGTCGACGCCGCGCTCGACAAGGTCTTCGACGCGTTCGTGGACGTGTGGCAGCACGAGGCGGGCGTCTCGACCTACGCCCAGGCGGTGGGCGAGGCGATCGGGTTCCGCCAGAACGAGGGCGACCCGCCCGCGATGAGCAAGGCGGACTGGCTCGCCTTCGCCGAGCGGGCGCCGCTCTACCAGGCCCGGAAGAAGGCGCGGTCCCTCGGCCTCGACGTCACCTGGGACTGCGAGCACGCGAAGACGCCGGATGGCTACTACCAGGTGCGCGGCGGCATCGACTACGCGATCGCGAAGTCGCTCGCGGCCGCGCCCTTCGCGGACCTGCTCTGGATGGAGACCAAGACCGCCGACCTGCGCGACGCGAAGCGGTTCGCCGACGCGATCCACGCCGTCTTCCCGGACAAGATGCTCGCCTACAACCTCTCGCCGTCGTTCAACTGGGACACCACCGGCATGAACGACGACCAGATGCGCAGCTTCCCGGCGGAGCTCGGGCGGATGGGGTTCGTCTTCAATTTCATCACCTACGGCGGCCACCAGATCGACGGCCTCGCCTCGGAGGAGTTCGCGACCGCGCTCCGCCAGGACGGGATGCTGGCGCTCGCGCGCCTGCAGCGGAAGTTCCGCCTGCTCGAGTCGGGGTACCGGACGCCGCAGACGCTCGTCGGCGGGCCGCGCGCCGACGCGGCGCTCATGTCGCTCTCCGGCCGCACCTCGACGACGAAGGCGATGGGCCAGGGCTCGACGCAGCACCAGCACCTCGTGCAGACGGAGGTGCCGCCCAAGCTGCTAGAGGAGTGGGTCGACCTCTGGCGCCAGCACCACGGGATCCAGGGGAAGCTGCGGGTCGTGCTGAAGCCGCACTCGGCGGAGTCCGACCTGCTCGAGCTGGCGCTCGTCTCGTCCGACGGACAGAAGACGCTCAACGTGATCTTCGCGAGCATCCACGATCGGCGGGGACGGAGCATCCTCTCGGTGCGCGACCAGAACAACTTCGACGTCGGCCTGCGCAAGAAGCGGCTCATGTCGCTCGTGCAGCTGTTCCTGCTGCACCGCTACAGGGTGGACTCGGTCCACTTCGTGACGCCGACCGAGGACAACGAGCGCCAGGCCGGGGGGATGAAGCGGCAGGGCCTGTTCCGCTCGGTCGTGCAGGAGGTCGGCGAGATCATCGTCGCGGACGTGGACCAGGCCCGGGTGCGGGAGCTGCTCGCCCCGGACCGGGCGGCTCTGAAGGCGCTCATCGAGAGGCGGTAGACGCCGCCGAGCGGCGCGAGAGAGGAGACGACATGGGGACGCCGGACGGGCACGAAGTTCGTGCCCGTCTGCACGTACGCGAAGACGGTGTTCGAGCGCTACCCCGGCCTGCGCGACGTGCTCGAGTGAGCGGCACGAGGCGCGGCGCCGGTCACCGTCAGTCCTCGGCCCATCGGGCCCGCCGCGCCTCGAGTGTCGGGAGAAGCGCCCGCGCGTCGAGCTCGCCGCACCACGCCTCGAAGCGCCGGCGCGGGATCCCGCGCCAGCGGAGATCGTCGAGCGAATCGTGGAGCGGGACGTCCCGTACGAGCGTCGCGAGCCGCCGGTAGAGGCCGGCCGCGGCGCGCTCCGACTCGAGCGCGCTCGAGAGCAACCCCGCGTGTCGGATGGTCGAGGGCCAGCGGCCGGGATCCGCCGGGATGTGCTCGAAGTGCAGGTGCACGGCGAGCAGCCGCGACGTGGTCTTCGCGCCGAAGCCTGCGATACCGGGGATGCCGTCCGCGCCGTCTCCGACGAGGGCGAGCCAGTCGGGCACGCTCTCGGGCCGGATGGACCGGCGCGCGAGGAGCGCGGCCTCGTCGAGCTCCCGCCGGCGCATGCGGTCGACCATCACGACTCGCCGTCCGGACAGGCACTGGGCGAGGTCCTTGTCGAGCGTGACGATGCGCACCTGATCGGAGACCTCGCTGAAGCGCGCGGCGCCGGTCGCGAGCGCATCGTCGGCCTCGAACTCGCGCATCGACCAGACCGGCACGCCAACCGCGCGCGTCGCTTCTTCGGCCGCGTCGAACTGCGCGAGGAGCTCCGGCGGCACCCCCTCCTCCGTCTTGTAGCCGGGGAAGAGGTCGTTGCGGAACGAGCGGATGGGGTTGTCGAACGCGACCGCGATGTGGGTCACCGCCTCCTGCTCGTCGTGGAGGAGCGCGAGGAGCGAGATGGCGAGCCCGACGGTCGCCTTCGCCTCCCAGCCGGCTGCGGCGACGTGCCGGGGTCGCCGCCCGAAGTGCGCCCGGAAGAGCTCGTACGTGCCGTCGACGAGGTGCACGCGCATCCCGCGGGTTCTAAGCGAGCGCCGCCGACCGGGCGACGGCCCGAGTGGTTCGCGCGCCTTCCCACCGCGCTTGCGCTCCTGGGTTCGGTCGCCGTGACGACGCGCTCACCCGCTCGCGTGCGCACCATGGATGTGCAGGACGCGCCGCGCCCGCGCCTGCCGCAGACTCCGTTCCGACGGCGGCCGCGATACCGGTAGGATGGTCCTTCCGGACCTTGCCTCGGGGGCGCGGGAATGTCTCAGTGGATGCTGTGGATGCTGCTGACGTGGCTCACCGGGAGCCCGTTCGCCTCGCTCCTGTTCCTCGTGCTGATCTGGTGGCTCGGCGACCGAGTCACCTTCCGGGTGCTGCCGGATCCGCTTCGCCTCTTCCACCGCTGGAGCCGGACCGCGAGCCTTCGCCGGACGCTCTCCGCCAACCCTCACGATCGCCGGGCCAGGCTCGAGCTCGCGAACCTGCTCCTCGAGATGCGCCGGCCGCGCGAGGCGGCCGAGCTGCTCGAGCCCAACGTCGAGGCCGGGGACGACGACGTGCACACCACCTTCGCGATGGGCGCGGCCCTGGCGCGGAGCGGGTCTCCGGAGCGCGGCGAGCAGTTCCTCGCTGCGGCACGCACGCGGGATCCCGCGTTCCGAATGGGCGAGATCGACCTCGAGGTGGCGCGCCTGCGGCTGCGGCGCGGGGATGCGGCCGGCGCGATCGAGCCGCTCGCACGGTTCGTCGCGGAGCGTCCGGGGACGGTCGAGGGCCGCTTCTGGCTCGCCCGCGCCCTCGCGATCCGCGGCGACAAGTCGGGAGCTGCCCGGGTCCGCGACGAGGCGTGGCGCGAGTACGCGGCGCTGCCCCGGTTCCGGCGCCAGCGCGAGCGCCCGTACGCGTGGCGCCTGCGGCCGGCGCGCCCTGCGCTCGTCGCGGCGGCCGTCGTGGTGGCGGTGGCGCTCGTCCTGCGCGGCGTCCTGCCCGCGATCTCCGCGCGTCCACCCGGGCCCGTCCAGGCGTCCCAGGAAGACGGCGGGTAGTCCAGCGAACGACGCGGGCGGCGGCGGCCCGCGTCCGATTCGGCCGGTCGGCTCTCAGTGGAGCGCGGGAGGTGGCTCGGACGACGGAGGCGCGCCCGCAGCGCCGGGCCTCTGCTCGGCGCCGACCGACGCCACCTTCTCCGTCGCCTTGTCCATCGCCTCCGCGCCCTTCTCGAGCACCTTGTCCCTTGCTTGCTGCCCGATCTCGCGCGCCTTGCGCCGCGCGGGCTCGAGCATCTCGCGCTCCCGCTGCGTCTCCGGCAGCGCGAACCCGAACAGCGCTCCGAGCGCCATCGCGCCGAGTGCCCAGAGGGCCGTGTCCTCGTGCGTGCTCTCCCGGAGCTGCTCGCGGTCGGGGAGGCGTTCCCTCACCGACGCGGCGGTTTCCTGGATGCGCCCCTTCACCTGCTCCGCCTTGGCGCGCGCGCGCTCCTTCACCTCCGACGCCTTCTCGCCGAGCCCGCCGCTCGCCTCCTCGCCGGTCACGTCGCCGGCGCGCGCCTCCTCCGGCATGCTCGCCGCGCCCCGGTACACGTCGTACTCCTCGTGGCCCGCCGCGTAGCCGGGAAGGCCGCTCCGCGGGTAACCGTACATTCCGCCCTCGAGCTCGCCGCGGCCGCCGAAGCGGTCGCGCTCCCAACCGCGCTCCTGCGCCCTGGACTTCAGCGCCCTCGCGACGAGCGCGCCGACCCCCGCGCCGATGAGCGGGGCGAACCACCGGTTCTCGACCGCGCGATCCCTCGCGCCCAGCATCGTGTCGCGTGCCATCTCGCGTGCCCTCTCCTTCGCGTACCGGGGTGTCATTCGCCGAGACACCTCGTACGCGATCCGGCTCATGCGTTCGCGCTTCTGCTCGACCTGATGTCGCGCATCGTCTCTTTCGCCCACCGCGCGTCCTCCTTCACGTGTTCCACCGCCCCCGACGGACGGGTCCTGCGCAGCTCCTGCCTGCCGTAGCTCAGCGCCGCCCACCCCGCCCCCGCGTAGATCGCCGTGACGACCAGCGCGGCGAACCACGCGGGGAGCAACGTCGCGCCGAGCAGGACGAGGGTCACGCCGAAGAAGAGGAGCGCCGCGTGGAGCGCCGCCCCGCCGGCGCCGATCGCGCCGGCGCCCTTCGAAGCCTTCCTCGCTTCCTCGCGCACCTCCGCCTTCGCGAGCCGGACCTCGTCGCGCAGGAGGCCCTGTCCCTCCTGCACGAGCTCGCGGACGAGGTCAGCGAGAGGGCGCTCGCGCAGGTCGCGCGCGTCGTAGCGCAACCGACCCCGGCGGCCCCACTCCTCGCGCCCGAGCGGTGTCACGGCTCACCCTCGCGCCACGGCTCCGCACGCGTCGGCTCCGGCGCTGCCCCAAAGTCCTCGCCGTAGCCGCTCTCGGTGTAGCCGCTCTCGCCGTAGCCCCGATCCCTCCACCTTGCGGCGTCGAATCGCTGCCCGCCGAAGCCGCTGCGCTCCCCCCAGGCGTTCCCCGTGCTCCCCTTCATGAGGCGCGCGAAGGCCAGGCCGGCGACGAAGCAGGCGGACAGGACCACGCCGGGCCGGGACCGGAACCCCCGCCGCACCGAGCGGAAGAGCTCGTCCGCCGACTGCCGCCGAAGGAGCTCGGCTCCGCGACGCGCGTACTCCGACGCGTATCCGCCGAGGCGGTCGTCCTGCACCGCGTCGGCGACGCGCTCGAGCAACCCGGAGACCTGTTCCTTCTGCCGATCCAGCGTCGAGAGCGCCCGGTCGCGTGTCGTCCGGGTCAGCTCCTCGGCCTTCTCCTTCGCCTCCCCCGTCGCCCCGCCTTGCGGCCTGCCGCTGAACGGTTCGGGATGTTGCGTGCCAGTCTCCATTCGTCACCTCGCGTCTGCGCTCCCGCAAAGGTTGGCCATTCCGGGATGCGCTCGCAGGCGGAAACGGGACGAGAGGCGCCGAAGGAGAGAGCGCGGGTCCGCCGGGACCACCGGGAGCTGCGCGAGGCGGCGCCATGGGCGCTGCCGCGCGCTCCCGCGGCGCGCGAGGAGACGTGCGCGGCGTCCCCTCCCGGCCCTTGCGCGCGAGCGCCCGCGTGGCACATGGCTCGTGCATGAGCGCGACGCTCGCCATGCCGCGGATCCCGGGCGCCCAGAGCCAATTCGTCGGCACGCGCGACGTCACGCTTCACGTGGTGGAGGCCGGCCGGGGTCCGCTCGTCGTCCTGCTCCACGGGTTCCCGGAGTTCTCGTGGTCCTGGCGCCTCCAGCTGCCCGCGCTCGCCGCCGCCGGTTTCCGCGCCGTCGCTGTCGACCTCCGCGGACACGGCCTCTCCGAGCGACCGCCCGGTGTCGCCGCGTACCGCGTCGCCCGGTTCGCGGCGGATGTGGACGAGCTGATCGCCGCGCTCGGCGTCGAGCGCGCTGCCGCGGTCGTCGGGCACGACTGGGGCGGAGTCGTCGCCTACCGCTTCGCCGCGCAGCATCCGCAGCGGCTCGAGCGGCTCGTCATCCTGAACGCGCCGCACCCGGCGGCGTTCGCGGAGGGGCTGCTCCGGAACGCGCAGGCGCTGCGAAGCGCGTACATGCTCGCTGCCATGCTCCCGGAGTTGCCGGAGCGTGCGCTCGCCCTGCGCCACGGCGCGCTGCTGCGGAGCGTGCTCCGGGCGTGCCGGACGACGCCCGTGCGCGACGACGAGCTCGAGCCGTACGTGGAGGCGGCCCGGCGCGCCGACTGGCTGCGCGGCGGCCTCAACATGTACCGCGCGATGGGAAGGGGGATCGCGAAGGCCGTCCTCGCGCGCGCGCCGATCGTGGGGCGTCTCGTCCCGCGGGCGCCGCGGAACGCGGGACCGCACGCGCGCCGCATCGACGCGCCGGTGCTCGTCATCTGGGGAGAGGACGATCCGTTCCTCGCGCCGCATCTTGCCGAGCCGCCGCAGAGCCTCGTCCCGAACGTCCGCGTCGAGCGGGTGCGCGGCGCATCGCACGACGTGATGCTGGACGCGCCGGAGCGCGTGAACGCCCTGCTGCTCGACTTCCTCTCGGGCCCGCGGAGGCGGTAGCGCCGCACGGGAATCTGTTCGGACGTCGTGGGCGGCTCGAAACCGACTCGCGTCGGCCGGCGCAACTTCACTATCTGTTGAAGAGGTTCATCACGAGCGCCTTGCGCCCACCCGAGACCTTCAGGTTGGCGTACCGGCGCCGCGCCTTCAGCTTCATCGAGGCGATCGTGACGGCGACTGCGACGGCGAGGACGATCGGAAACAGAAGCGCGGGATGCAAGGGAACGCTCGCTCGGTGGGGCGTGAGTGTCGGTAGGTCGCGTGAACAGAAAATGGCCGCCCTGGCGGGGGCCACCGATTCTCGCGGCGTGCGGGGAAGATGGACCTCGTATGACAGAGGACCGCGGCGCCCGCAAGACCAGGCGGCCGCGGTGCCTCGAAGGGGGCCGCCCCGTCGGCTGGATGAGGCGGCCCGGCGATCGCCCTTGCGCGCGGCTATCATCCCGCCACGATGCGAACGGCCGATCTGCTCGGCGCGACGCGGCTCGCCCTCGATGCGACTGCGGGCCTCACTTCCGTCGTGGAGTCGATGCACGGGACGATCGTACGCGGACCGCTCCTCTCCACGCCGGGGGTCGAGCTCCGGACGAGCGGCGTCACCGGCCTCGTCTACCTCTGCGTCCGCGGAACGACCTGGGCCCTCGGCGGCGCGCTCGACGTCGCGCTCGGCGCGGTGGCCGAGGCAGCCGATGGGCCGTCCTCCGCGCGACGGGAGGGCCTCGTCGCGGCGTTGAACGGCGTCGTCGGCGACCACCTCGCCGCGACGGGGAACCCGCTCGCGATCCCGATGCGGCTGCGACGCCGAGGCCGGCCGCTCGAGCTCTCGACGCGCGCCCTCGCCTCGGCGTTCCGCCGCCCGAGCCGCAAGGTCCTCGTGCTCGTCCACGGCGCGTGCCGGGGGGATCTCCAGTGGCGGCGCCTCGGGCACGACCACGGGGCGGCGCTGTCCCGCGCCCTCGGGTACGACGCGCTCTACCTCCACTACAACACCGGCCTGCACGTGTCGGAGAACGGCCGGGCCTTCGCGGCGCTCCTCGAGCGGCTCGTCGAGGCCTGGCCGGTGGCGCTGGACGAGCTCGCGATCGTCGGCCACAGCATGGGCGGGCTCGTGGCGCGGAGCGCGTGCCACGAGGCCACGGCTTCCGGCCACCGCTGGCTGCGCCGGCTCCGGCGGCTCGCGTTCCTCGGCACGCCCCACCACGGCGCGCCGCTCGAGCGCGGCGGCGCCTGGATCGACGCCGCTCTCGGCGTGAGCCGCTACAGCGCTCCGCTCGGCCGGCTCGGGCGGCTGCGGAGCGCAGGGGTCACGGATCTGAGGTTCGGCAGCGTGCACGACGAGGACTGGCGCGGGCGCGAACGGTTCGGCGACCTGCGCGACCGGCGGCGCCTCGTCCCGCTGCCCCCGGGGGTGCGCTGCTACGCGATCGCTGCCGCGCGGGTGAGCGACCGCGGTGCCTTCGGGCGGCTGCTCGGCGACGGGCTCGTGACCGTCGACAGCGCGCTCGGCCGTCACCCCGACCCGCTGTTCGCGCTGGCGATCCCGGAAGAGCGCCAGTGGGTTGCGCAGGGCGCGGACCATTTCGCGCTGCTCAGCCGCCAGGACGTGTACGCGCGGCTCCGGACGTGGTTCGCGGAGTGAGCCGTGCCGCGTCGCGAGACGATCTTGCCCGAGGAGCGCCCCGTTCACGACGTCGCCGTTCCTCGGAGGGCAGGGTCCCGCACCGGCGTACGCCATGTCGTTGTCCGACGACCGCCGCGTGGCGCTGCGCGAGGCGATCCGCGCGTCCCTGCCGATCGCGCCGGACGGGTCGATCGCGCTCGCCGCCCGCGCGTGGGCCGTGCGCGGGACCAAGGCGCACATCGCTGCGCCGCGCTGAAGGAACGGCGTCGCGCTCACCGGATCGGCCGCTCACGGCCGGCCGCACCCGAGCCGAGCTGCCAGCTCCTCGAAGTCCGCCGCGGCCACGTCGACCTCCCCGTCGCGCGGCGCGTCGCCCCGGCGGTCGGATCCGAACTCGAGGGGGCGCGAGACGAAGGCGGTCCTGAGCCCCACGGCGCTCGCGGCGCGGAGGTCGTCTCATTCAACCTCGCGACGTCGCGAGGGCCCTCACTGGGCGGCGCTTGCATCGACGGTGGCGGGGGACAACGAGTACAAGGGCGCGTACGCGAACCGCTTCGTGCCTCCGAGGGGGAGGCCCCGATGGACCCGATCGCTCTTGTGGCTGTTTCGATGCTCGCCTTTCAATCACCGACACGCGATGCGGCCGACACCCGGTCGGCCACGCAGGGCGACAATCGCGCGAGCGAGCATGTCGTAACCGACAAGGCGGCCGATCTCGACGGCGACGGTCGGCCGGAGCGGATCTCGCTCGTCGCCGTCCGAGATCCGGACGCAGCGCGCGAAGGGGATGATCGCGGCGAGCTCACGGTTGCGGTGAGCTGGAACGGGCGCGTCCTCGAATCCCGGACGATGGCTGGCGTCGCGCTTCCGCTGGAGATCGCTGCTCTCGGCTCTCGACGCGCGAAGGAACGGACGACGGTCATCCTCGCTGGGGCGGCGCATTGTGGCGGCAGCTGCGCGGGGATGGAGCTCGTCGTCCTCGCGCTCCGTGACGGCGCGCTCGTCCCCCTCCTCGATCTCGAGGACTTGGGCATGGGCGAGATCGTCGTCACCCGGGGCGGAGCGCTGGAGACGCGAGAGGCGATTCCAGATCCGGACCACGCGGCGCCGTCGCGCGAGCGCGTCACCCACTACGAGCTTCGCGGCGGCGCGCTTGTCCCCACGTCGGAGACGGCACGACGCGCGAAGCCAGCGAACGGAGCGCATCCCCGGATACGTGTCGAACGGTGAGCGCCCAGCTCTCGGCGCACCCGAAACACGAAGGCCCCGACCGCGCTCGCGATCGGGGCCTCGGATGTGCGCGCCACGGCAACCGTGTCACCCCCCGCCGGCGCGCGTCGCCCGGCGTCACCTCTGCTCGGCGCGCTCGGCTGCGACGACGTTCTTCGCCTCGGCGCCGCTGTCGTGTCTCTGCTGCGCCTTCGCGGCCTTACGGCTCTCCTTCGACTTCGCGGCCTTCTCGGGCTGCGCCTTCTCGTCGGGCTGCGCCTTGTCGGCCTTCGCCATCGTCGTCTTCTGCTGCGCGTCGCAGGCGCTCGCGGGGCGAGCGTGCGCGAGCACCCCGAGCGCGACCGTCGCGACCAGCGCCTTCACGATCCGATTCATGTCGAGTTCCACCTGTCCGATGCGCCCGGGGGGATCCCGGCGCGTCCAGGGAGGCTAGGAACGCGACGTTCGAGTTGCCCGGATGCACGGAGCGACCGGGGCCGAGCGACCGGGCTCGAGCGCGACGCGGTGCCATCGGGCACGCCGTACGAGCCCTCGCGCGACGGCGTGCTTCTGGGAAACCGGGGGCGACACCGCGGCCCGGAGCGCGCGCCGTGCTTCGACGTGAAAGCAGGGAGGAGGCTGATCACTCTCGGCGCGGTACTCGAGCGACGGGCGGCACGGTCGTCAGCGCCGAGTGGAACCCCAATACGAAGATCCTCGGCCAGCACCCGTCCCGCGTACGCTACGAGTACGTGGCCGGCGGGATCACCAGGCGTGGCGAGCACGAAGCGCTCATCGCTCCGCCGGCACGGGGAACCGGCATCGCGATCGAATACGCGTCCTTCGCTCCAGACTGGAGCCGGATCGAGGGCTCGACGTACGCGTCCCTGGGCTACTTCGCCCTGTTCCCGCTCCTGTTTCCGGCTCTCGGCGCCGCGATGCTCTTCTTCACCGTTCGCCCGAACCGGCGGGAGATGAGGGCCTTCATCCATGGCCTTCCGGTGCTCGCACGCGTGACTTTTCGTGGGCAGGACGAGTCGACATCGTTCAACGGACGTCACCCGTTCATGATCCGGTGGGAATTCAGGGGTCCGACGGGCGAGGTCTTCGAGGGCTCCCTCACCTCGATGAAGCTCCTCGAGCTCGAGCCCTTCGGCCTCGCCGAGCAGATCGTCGTCCTCTACGACCCGGCCGACCCGCGCTGCAACACGCTCTACGTCGTCTGACCCTGGCCGCTGTGTTCCGATGTGGTCAGCTGTGGATGCGGCGCCGGCGCGGCGCTGCTCGTCATCGGCTCCAGCGTGACGGTTCGTGTATCGTGTGCGGCGGGAGGGTTCACCATGCGGCACACGCGCGGATCCCTGGGCTTCGTCTTCGCGGTCATGTTCTGGGGGTGCGCGGGCGGCGGCTCGGCCGGCACAACCGGGGGCGACACGCCTCCGCCTCCGCCGCCCCCTCCGCCTTCCGCGTGCCTCCCGGCCATCGCCGAGTGCAGCAAGTCGGCCGACTGCTGCGGCACCTGCCTACTAGGCTTCTGCCTGCCGAGCGCAAACGGCGGGAAGTGCGCAACGACCAACGACTGCGCGGACGGTGTCTGCGTGAGCCGGATCTGCGCCACCGCGAGCTGCCGCCAGGAGCTCGACGTCTGCGCCTCCGACGACCAGTGCTGCATGGGCCACTGCAGGCCGATCGGGACGTGCGGGCCGAACCGCCCGCCCGTCGCCGACGCAGGGCCCGACGCGGCCGTGAACAAGCGCCAGACGGTCGGGCTGGGCGGCTCGTCCGACCCCGACGGCGACCCGCTCAGCTACACCTGGTCGCTCTCGAGGCCGACGGGGAGCGCAGCGACGCTCTCGTCGCCCTCCTCGGCGTCACCGTCGTTCGTCACCGACGTCGTCGGAACGTACCTCGCGACGGTCACCGTGAGCGACGGCCAGTACACCTCCACCGATTCCGCCACGATCACGGTCGTCAACTCGCCCCCCATCGCACGAGCGGGCGCGGACCGTGACATGACCCGGAACAACCTGGCGCAGATCAGCGACTCCTCCTCGAGCGATCCGGACGGGGATGCTCTCTCCTTCACCTGGACCATCAGCGGCCCGCCCGGGAGCACCGCCGCGCTCTCGTCCACGACCACGAGGGAGACGAGCTTCACCCCCGACCTCCTCGGCGACTACCTCCTCACGCTCGTCGTGAGCGACGGCGAGCTCTCGTCGTCGGACTCGGTGGTCATCACGGCCATCAACGTCCCACCGGTCCCGAGGATCACGGGGGTCGCGGCCGTGAACGCGCGGGAGACGGTGACGCTGAGCGCGGCGTCGAGCACGGACGCGAACGCAGACCCGCTCACCTATTCCTGGATGCTGGCCGGGCCTTACGGAACGACCGCGGTCCTCTCGAACGCCACCGGGCCCACCACCTCGTTCACGACCGATCTGACGGGCAGCTACACCGTGACGCTCGTTGCGTCGGACGGCGTCGACACCCGCTCCACGTGGCGCAGCGTGCAGGCCCACCCTCAGATGACGAAGCTGACTCATGACGTGGTCGGCGCCGCCTACAGCAGGGTCATGGACCGGCTGGTCACGATCTCCACGACGCCGGCGAACGCGCTCTGGATCCTCGACCCGACGACCGCGATCGAGCAGCGCGTCGACCTTCCCGCGGGACCGCCGCTCTCCGTCGGGGTGAGCGCGGACGGCCTCGTCGCCGTGGTGGGGAGGAACGGGGGCGTGACCGAGATCGACCTCGTGACGGCCTCGTCGATGGCCGATTGCACGACGCAGTGGACCGACGGAACCACCACCTGGAACTACGACGCCGCGGCCGTGGCGGTCGGGCCGGAGCTCACGCTCGGCACCGGCAAGAACACGCGGGTCACTCGCTTCGCCTACTCCGCCCCGGGATTCGTGGCCCACCGCGGCGACTACACGCTGGGGCTCGACCTGGGCACCTGCGTGTCGCAGGCCGACTGGGTCGGCTCGTACTTCGAAGGCACGGCGGCGCTGCGCCCCGGCAACGGCGAGCTCTACGTGCTCGACTACTCCTACAACGACACCTTCTACATCTACTCGATGCCGAGCGGATCGCTGGCTACCCGCGTCGCGGCTCGCCCGGGCTACCTCACGCGCAGCGCGTTCTGGTTCATCGAGGACGGGAGCCGCTTCCTGTGCCAGGCCGGCGACGTCTACGACTCGAATCCCGTGCCGACGGGCTATTCGGCACAGAGTCTCACGCGCGTTGGCGCGCTCGGAAACCCGGGCGCCTATGACCCGCGGCAGCTCGTCCTCCACGCCGACCACTCTGCGGCGAGGCAGCACTTCTCGGTCGTCCCGATGAACGACTACGAACAGACCGAAGCCGACACGGTGCTGATGCGCTACTCCGTCTCGGCCGGGAACCCCTCGAGCTACCCTGCGTACGGAGCGTCGATCGAGCTGCCGAAGATCGTGGTCAACGGCGGTGCGTACCCCGCGCATGGCCGATACGTCTTCTACCGGTCCGACAGCAGCACGCGCTACGCGGTGATCCGGACCCCGCTCGACGCGGGGTTCACCGTGTTCGCGGTCGCGCCGATGGGACCGTAGCGGCGACTCCTGGGATCATCGCGGGTGTGCGACGGCTCCCTCCGGAGGCGCGCGCGATGGCTCGCCGGGCGGGGCGCCATGCCCGGAAACGGGAGCGGCGTGCGCGGCCGGAGCACCGGCGGACAGGTACTCGTGGATGAGCTGGACGGCGATCGCGCCCTCGCCGACCGCCGAGGCGACGCGCTTCACGGACCCATGCCTCACGTCTCCGGCCGCGAAGACGCCGGGCATGCTGGTCTCGAGGCGCAGCGGCCGGCGATCGACGTCGCTCGTCACGTCACCTCCTGTGACGATGAACCCCTGCTCGTCGCACTCGACCGCTTTCGCCAGCCACTCGGTCTGCGGGAGTGCACCGATCAGCACGAGCAGCAACCGGGCCGGGACCCTCTCCACCACGCCGCGGAGGCGGTCGCGGATCGTGAGCTCCTCGAGGCGGTGGAGGCCATGCACCTCCATGACGTCGGTCGCGAGGCGCACGTCGATGTTGTCGGTGCGGCGGATGACCTGGACCAGGTAGTCCGACATGTGCTGCGCGAGATCGTCACCCCGGACGAGGAGCAGGACCCTGCGCGCGTACCGCGCGAGGTGCAGCACCGCCTGTCCGGCGGAGTTCCCGCCGCCGGCGACCACCACGTCGCGTCCAGCGACGACACCGGGTTCGCCGGGCGTGGTGTAGAAGACACCGGCGCCGACGAATGACTCGACGCGAGGCGCCGCCAGGCGGCGGTACCGTGCGCCCGTCGCGACCAGGACTGCACGCGAGGTGATCTCGCGCCCGTCGGAGAGGGACACGACTCGTCTCCCGCCGGACCGGGACAGGCGGGTGACCTCGCGGGCGAACACGTACTTGGCGCCGAAGAGCCACGCCTGCTGGTAGGCGCGCTGCGTGAGCTCGGCACCGGAGATCCCTCTCGGAAAGCCGAGGTAGTTCCGGATGAGCACGCTCGAGCCCGCCTGACCGCCCACGAGCTCGCGCTCGATGACGATGGTCCGCAGACCCTCGGATGCCGCATACACCGCCGCGGCGAGCCCAGCGGGTCCGGCGCCCACGATCGCCAGGTCGCACTCCAGCTCCTCCGGGCTCTCCCCGACGGCGTCCATGAGCTCCGCGTTGCTCGGATCGACAAGCACCGTCCCGTCGAGGAGCACGACGGCCGGCTGGCCGCGATCGACGGCGCCGGCCTCCGCCAGGATCTGCGCCGCTCCGGGAGTTCCCGAGGCGTAGAACCCGTGCGGCACGCCGTTGCGCGAGAGGAGCTCGCGCAGCTCGTGCGCCCGTGGCGACGGGTCGGGCGCGACCACCTTCACGAGCTCGAGGCCCGGGCGAAAGGCCTGCGTCCACTCGGAGAGGAACTCGCTGACGAGCGGATACAGGTGGACCTCCGCCGGGCTCCAGGGCTTGTAGAGGTAGTTGTCGATCTCGCCGAAGGCGCAGCTCTGGAGGATCGTGGGCGCCGCGGTCCGATCTCCCCAGGAGACGAGCAGCGCGCGCTTCGCGGCGGGGAAGATCCGGTGGGCCCGGGCCAGCAGCTCACTGCCGGTCATCCCGGGCATCCACTGATCCGCGACGATGAGCGCGACCTCCTCCGAGGCGGACTTCATCGCGGCGAGGGCCTCGAGACACGCGTCGGCGTTGAGGTGCGAGACCACCCGGTAGTCGCTTCCGAACCGCCGCGCGAGCGCGTCGAGCAGCGCGCTCAGCGCCACGGGCTCGTCGTCGAGGATCACGATCGCCGGTCTCTCTGCCATCCGCGCCTCCCGCTCCAGGCTCGGGCGCACCGATGACGGCCCCGTCGCCGCGCCTCATCTAGCTGGCGCGGCCGTCCGCCGCTCCGCTGGTTCACGTTATCCTCGACGAGCCCGTCCGGCATGCGTTCGCCTGCATCCCCGTGCCCCGCGCGATCGCCCGCGTCGAGTCGCGCTCGTGCGGTGAGGGGTCGATCCCACCCAGCGAGGCGCACTCGTCTCGCTAGGGACGTGGCGGCCGCCGCCCCCGTAGCCCCGCGTGCGGCGGCGTGAGCCCTCCTGCCTCCGCGGGAACCCAACGGACGGTACTGGTGCGATGAGTGAAAGTAGGATCATCGCGCGATGCGAGCGAAACCTCTCGAGCTGGCTCTGGTCCTGATCCTTGCTGGCGGATGTCAGTCGACCGGCACCCCACCGGCGTCGTCCTTGCGCGAGACGATGCTTCGCTGCGTCGGAGGTGGCGCCGGAGGGCGCGCGCCCGTCGTCGCGGGGATCGAGAACGAGTTCTTCGCGGCCCGCTCACGTCAGGTCATCACGCTCAAGCCCGGAATCGAGAGCAAGGGCGTCGAGTCGACCGACGGGAAGCTGCGCTCGCTGACGCTGATGAGCAGGGACAACAGCTTGACCATGACGTGCGGCTGTCCGGGTGGCTGCGCCGAGGGCGGTGAGTATGGCTGCATCTACGTCGTGGTGGTTGGCAGCCGCGAGGCGTTCTGCTCGGGGGATTGCGAAAAGGTGGGAGCGTGCTGCGCGGGCTGCGGATGGTATTGACCGCGCCCTGACAAGCCGTCCACGCCACTGCCGCGGCGCGCGTGGCGGAGGCCGCACCCGCGCGGCTCGTCCTGCAAGACGCGGCGTCCGAGACGGTGCTCGACGTCCTCGCCTGGGGCGACGTCGACGGCGATGGGCACGAGGATGTCGTGGTGTCCTCCAGCGTCCGCGCGACGGAGGGGACTTGGACTCGATACGGACTGTTCGTGCTCACGCGTCGAGCCGGTGACCCGCTCCTGCGCGTCGTCCGCGAGCGGGCGCAGTTCCCCGGCTCGGAGGTCTGCACTGACGAGGCGCCTGCGCGGCGGTGAGGCCGAGCGCGGGTCCGCGCACGGCGTCAGCCTGCCTGAGACGGCGAAGCCCCGAAGCTCAGCTCGAACAGCGCGCGGATTGCCGCGCGCCCGTCGTCGGACAGGGATCGCGTGCCGGCGCCCGCGAACCTCTCGCGCGTGATGGCGGGCGGCGCTTCGGCGACCCAGTCCCGCTCGTTCCACCGGAACCAGCCCTTCCGCTCCTGATCGAACAGGTGGACCGGCTTTCCCCAGTGCCGCGCCAGCTCGACCGCCCAGCCCGTCCCACCGCGGGCCGTCTTGTCGGGGTTGACTGCGCCGACGGAGAACACCTCGCCCGCCGTGCTCACCTGGTGCCAGATGGCTTGCAGCACGCGCCGCAGCTCCGCCGACTCGGAGAACGCGCGATGCATGTGCGTCTTCACGTAGACGGCGCTGACCTCGCCCACCCTGAGCTCGTCGTCGCTCAGCTCGACGAGTCCGCGCGTCCGGGCGGTCTTGCGACGGCCGGCGAACGTGAAGTTCACCTCCCCGACGCCCCACCGCTCGGCGCAGGCACCGAATTCCTCCTCCGCCCCGGCGGACGAGCTCGCGAGCAACGTGAACGATCCCGGGGAGAGCTCGAGGGGAAGCGGCTCCTCGTCGTCCGTCGGCAGCCGCAGCGTGCCCCCTTCGATCACGAGCGGGACGTCGGTCGCGGGGAACTGTTCGAAATCCTTCACCAGCGTCAGCCGCGCGTGCCGGCCACGGGGCTGAAGGAAGACGCCGACGTCCACGAGCGCGGCGCAGTCGTCCGACAGCGGGGCGATGCGCCGGGCGGGACCGAGCTCGCGCCCTCGGGCGTCGCGCGCGGTCATCCACATCTCGGCGCCGACGCGAGCCGCGCTCGCCTTCATGGCGCCGACCGTCGCGGTGGCCCCGGGCTCTTCCCAGCCGAAGCCGTCGACGAGGATGGTGGAGGGCCCGAGCCCGAGATGCGCCTGGAACGCTGCGAGCGCGTCGTCGAGCGCTCGCGCTCCGAAGGTGCCGTCCATCGACGACCAGATGAGCCGCCTGCGGGCGATGAGCTCGCGCACGCCCCGGCGGTCGGCGAGGTCGACGCGCTCGGCGAGATCGTCGAAGAGCGCGTCGTAGCGGGAGTCGACGTGCTCCACGGATTGCCCGACCGCGACGTGCAGGACCCGCTTCTCGCGCAGCAGGGCGTCGAGGCCGATCTGCACGAGGCAAGCGGACTTGCCCATGCCCGCCGGCGCCATGATCACCCCGAGGTGACCCTTGCCGAGGCCGCCGCGGATCGAGCGATCGAGGATCCGCAGCGGGCTCTGGAGGATCGCTTCCTTCCGGATCATGGGCCCCGCACTGGATCTACCTCTTGCCGCCCTCGGCCGCCTTCTTACCCGCCTTCGACATGAGCTCCTCGGACATTGCTGCCGGAACGGGCAGGTACCGGGAGAACTCCATGCTGAACTCCGCCTTGCCTTGCGTGGAGGACCGGAGCGTCGTGGAGTAGCCGAACATCTCGGCGAGCGGCACCTCGGCCTCGATCCGGGCGAGCCCGGCGTCGTCCTGCGAGCCGACGATCATGGCGCGCCGCTGCATGAGCGTGCCGAGGATCCCGCCCGAGAACTCGGCCGGCCCCTCGACGACGACCCGCATGATCGGCTCGAGCAGCCGCGGCTTCGCGCGGTCGAAGCCGTCACGCCACGCGCCGCGCGCGGCCTCCTGGAACGCGATGTCGGACGAGTCGACCGCGTGGCTTGCGCCGTCGTTGATGACGACGCGCACGTTCACGACCGGGAACCCGAGCAGCCTTCCCTTCCCGAGCATCGAGCGGAAGCCCTTCTCGACCGCCGAGATGAACTCGCGAGGGATCTTGCCGCCCACCACGTCGTCGACGAACTCGTACGGCAGCTCGCACGGCTCGATGTAGCCGCACACCCGGCCAAACTGCCCCGACCCACCCGTCTGCTTCTTGTGCGTGTAGGCGAAGTCGGCGCGCTGGCTGACGGTCTCGCGGTAGGCGACCTGTGGCGGGGACACCTCCACGATCGCGCCGTACTCGCGCTTCATGCGCTCGACGTAGACCTCGAGGTGCAGCTCGCCCATCCCGCGGATGATCGTCTCGTTGCTGTCCTCGTCGATGCCGGCGCGGAACGTCGGGTCCTCGCGGGTGAATCGCCGGAGCGCCTTCCCCATGCTGGCCTCGCTCTTCGCGTCGACCGCCTTGATGGAGAGCGCGATCACCGGATCCGGCACGTGCATCGAGGTCATGTTGAGCTTGACCGTGCCATCGGTGAACGTGTCGCCCGAGTTGCACTCGATCCCGAACATCGCGACGATGTCGCCCGATCCCGCGGCGTCCGTATCCTCCATCTCGTCGGAGTGCATGCGCACGAGCCGTCCGATCCGGTGATCCTTCTTCGTGCGCATGTTGGTGATGAACATGTCGCGCGAGAGCCTGCCCTGGTAGACGCGCAGGTACGTGAGCTGACCGTACCGGCCGTCCTCGAGCTTGAACGCGAGCGCCACGGTCGGCTTGTCGTTGTCGATCGAGAGCACGACCTTCCGCTCGTCGGCGGCGAGATCGTGGGCCTCGTTGACCACCTCGGTGGGATCCGGGAGGTAATCGACGACGCCGTCGAGCAGCTTCTGGACCGCCTTGTTCTTGTAGGCCGAGCCCATGAACACCGGCGTGAGCTTTAGCGCGAGCGTCCCCTTGCGGATCGCCGCCCTGATGAGCTCCTCGGTGACCCTATCCTCGAGGATCGCCTCGGTCAGCTCGTCGGAGAACATCGACGCGGCGTCGAGCATCTCCTCGCGCGCCTTCGACGCCTCAGCCTGCAGCTCGGCGGGGATCTCCGACTCCGTGATGACTTCGCCGTCCTTGCCGGTGAAGCGGACCGCCTTCATCGTCACGAGGTCGACGACGCCTTCGAACTTGTCCTCGAGGCCGATCGGGAGCTGCATCAGCACCGGATTGTGGTGGAGCTTCTCCCGGAGCTGGTCCTTGACCCGGAGCGGGTTCGCGCCGGACCGGTCGCACTTGTTCACGAACGCGACGCGCGGCACGTTGTAGCGCCGCATCTGGCGGTCGACGGTCAGCGACTGGCTCTGAACGCCGGCGACGCCGCAGAGCACCAGGATCGCGCCGTCCAGGACGCGCAGCGACCGCTCGACCTCGATCGTGAAGTCGACGTGCCCGGGGGTGTCGATGATGTTGAAGTGGAGCCCCTTCCACTCGCAGTGCGTCGCAGCGGAGGCGATGGTGATGCCGCGCTCGCGCTCGAGCTCCATCGAGTCCATCTTGGCGCCGACGCCGTCCTTGCCCTTCACCTCGTGGATGGCGTGGATCCGGTTCGTGTAGAAGAGGATCCGCTCGGTCAGCGTGGTCTTCCCGCTGTCGATGTGGGCCGAGATCCCGATGTTCCGGAGCTTCGAGAAATCCGTGTACACGTCGTACCTCCACCTGCGGGGCGAAGCGATCAAGATGGGTGAGCGGTGCGCGGCGCCGCTTGCCCGGCCATCCGACGGCCCAGCATGGACGCCGCTCGATTCGAACCCGCCGCGCGTCGCCTTCATTTCTCGCGAGCGGGGCGACGGGTGCGGAAACGCGCGCCGTTCACCCACATCCACGGCGTCGCGCGCGCGCAACCTCGCACAATCCGCTGGCGTTACGCAACCCGGCGCGCGACGCCTCGCGTTACGCGCGCCCGCCGAAGGCATCGCCCGTCCTCGCTCCGGGCTGAGTCGGAGCGAGGACGGGCGCTCAACTACTTCACGCGGGTTCCCGTCCGCGGGTACAGCGACGTCTTCCGGTCCAGCTCGACGAGCCGCTTCAGCGTCCACAGCAGCATCGTGGCCATCCACTTCATGTTCGCTCCCCGGCCGCGTACGCGGCCCTGCCTAGCTCTCCGCGGGCGTGCCGAGCGGGAACGGGGCGGCGTCCTCGAGCAGGCCGTGCGCGGGACTCTCCCGAGACTCCTCCTCCGCGACGGTGCCCCCGGCGAGGACGGTGCGCGCCTTCGCCACGTCCAGCTCGCCCTCCCAGCGCGAGACCGCCACCGAGGCGACGCCATTGCCGATGAGGTTCGTGATCGCGCGCGCCTCGGACATGAACCGATCCACTCCGAGCAGCAGCGTGAGACCCGCGACCGGGATGTTCCCGACGGCGGAGAGGGTCGCGGCAAGCGTGATGAAGCCACCGCCCGTCACCGCGGCGGCGCCCTTCGACGTGAGGAGGAGGATCGCGAGGATCTCGATCTGCTGCCCGAGCGTCACGGGCGTGTTCGTGGCGTGCGCGATGAAGAGCGTCGCGAGCGTCAGGTAGATGGAGGTCCCGTCCAGGTTGAAAGAGTAGCCCATCGGCACGACCAGGCCGACCACGGGCTTCGAGCAACCGAGCCGCTCCATCTTGCGCATCATCAGCGGGAGCGCCGACTCGGAGGAGGAGGTGCCGAGCACGACCAGGATCTCCTCCTTGATGTAGCGGAGGAATTTCACGATGCCGAGGCCGCACACGCGCATCACGAGGCCGAGCACCACGAACACGAACAGCGCGCTCGTCGCGTAGAAGCAGGCGACGAGCTTTCCGAGCGAGAGGAGGGTCGCGATCCCGTAATTGCCCACGGTGAAAGCCATCGCGCCGAACGCGCCGAGCGGCGCGAGCCGCATCACGATGCCCACGATCTTGAACAGGATGGCCGAGAGCCCGTCGATGAAGGCGAGCACGGGCGTCCCCGCCTTCTTGATCCCGGCGAGCGCCACCCCGAAGAGGATCGAGAAGAGCAGCACCTGGAGGATGTCGCCCTTCGCGAACGCGTCGGCGACGTCCTTCGGGATCACGTTGAGGACGAAGTCCACCGTGCTGAGGTGGCTCGAGCTCGTCGTGTAGCTCGCGATCGCCTTCGTGTCGAGCGCGGCCGGGTTCACGTTCATGCCCGATCCCGGCCGCACCCAGTTGGCGACGACGAGCCCGATGACGAGCGCGAGCGTGGTGAGGACCTCGAAGTAGACGATCCCCTTCAGCCCCACCCGTCCGACCTTGCGCAGGTCGCCCATCTTCGCGATGCCGGTCACCACCGTCGTGAAGACGATCGGCGCGATCAGCATCTTGACGAGCTTGATGAAGCCGTCGCCGAGCGGCTTCATCTTCGCGCCGAACGCGGGGAAGAGGTGCCCCACGAGCGCGCCGAGGATCACCGCCACGATGACCTGGAAGTACAGGCTGCGGCCGAGTCGCTTCACGTTCGCCTCCTGCGGGCGGCTTCGAGCCGTCCCGCGGTGTGGGCCGGGCGCGGCGCGGCACGGCGCGACGCGGCGCGAGGTCCTTGGGCGCGGCACGGCGCGACGCGGCGCGAGGTCCTTGGAAACCGACCCGAGCCGCATGAGCAAGTGGAGTGCCGCCGTGCCGAGGATGCGGAACTCCCCGTCCTCGCTGGCGCTCCTCGACCGGGGTCTCGCCGGCCGGCCGCGGAAGGGGCATTCCCGCGGGCATGGTCAGCGCCGCCGCCGGCGAGGAAACGGGCGGTTCCGGGGGCGCGGCGTGCGTTCGCGCGCCCGATGCGAGACGGCATGGCGATTCCTTCCGTCATGCCCGTTCGCGGCGCCCGGCTCGGGCGCGTGCCGCTTCAACCGCGGTAGCGCTTCAGCCGCTTCGACAGGGCGGGCTGCGACATCCCGAGGAGCCTCGCCGCGAGGGTCTGGTTGCCGGCGGCGCGCGCCATCGCCTCGGTCACCAGCAGCTGGAGCGCCTCGTCGAAGCCGGGCAGCCGCTCGACGGCCGCGAAGGGATTCGCCTCGGCCGCCCCGGCGTCCGGGGTGGCCCCCTCCCCCGGCGCGCCGATCGCCTGCACGAACGCATCCATGGAGAGGACCCGCTCGCGGTGGAGGCTCACCGCGTCGAACACCATCGCCTTCAGCTCCCGGATGTTGCCCGGGAAGTCGTGCGTGGCGAGCAGCTGCGCGAGCTGCTGCGGGGCCGTGGGCTTCTTCTTGCCGAGCGAGCGGGCCGCCTCCTCGAGGAAGTGCTCGAGCAGGAGCGGAAGGTCGTGCTTCCGCTCGCGCAGCGGGGGGACGCGGACGCGGTGGGTGCGAAGCCGGTAGTACAGGTCGCGCCGGAACGCGCCGGACTTCTCCTTCGCGGCGAGATCCTGGTGGGTGGCGGCGATGACGCGAACCTTCACGCGCTTCGGCCGGTCGCTGCCGAGCGGGAAGTACTCCCCTTCCTGCAGGAACCGGAGCAGCTTCACCTGTGACGCGATGGAGAGATCGCCGATCTCGTCCAGGAAGAGGGTCCCGTCCGCCGCCTCCTCGACCATCCCGCGCCGCGGCTGATCCGCCCCGGTGAACGCACCGCGCAGGTGGCCGAACAGGGTGTCGGCGAACACCGCGTCGTCGAGCCCGGCGACGTTCACGGCGACGAGCTTCCCCGGGCAGCCCGAGAGGCGGTGCGCCGCCGTCGCGACGAGCTCCTTCCCGACGCCGCTCTCGCCAGTGACGAGGAGCGGCTGCGGGCTCGTCGCCACGGCCTCGACGTACGAGAAGAGCGTCCGCATCGTGGCGTCCCGCGTCACGATCCCGGCGAACGCCTCCGGGTGCGCGATCTCACCGCTGAGGAAGCGGCCGGTGATCTCCTCGTTCTCGCGCCGCAGCTCCTGCATCCGGACGGCGCGGAGCACGGCGGCCACGAGCCGGTCCTCCTCCTCCGTCTTCACGTGGTAGTCGAACGCCCCGAGCCGGACGCACCGGACGGCGGTCTCGAGCTGGTTGAGCCCGCTCACCACGATCACGGCGACCTCCGGGTGCTCGGCCGCGATCTGCTGGAGGACCTCCTCGCCGGAGAGGTGCGGCATCGTGAGGTCGAGCAGGACCACGCCGATGTCGTCGCCGTGGAGGATCTGCATCACGCGGCGCGGGTCCTCGCACGGCACCACGTGCCGTATCCCGGCGACGCGCTCGAGGGTCAGCGCGAGCGAACGGAGCCACGCCACCTCGTCGTCGACGAGCAGGATTCCGAACGAAGGGTACAGGCGTTCCGTCACGCGCCCTCCCGCAGCCGAGGGAGCATCAAGGTCGCGGTCGTGCCCGCCCCCGGGGTCGACGACAGCTCGAGCGTGCCGCCGTGCTCCTTCATGATCCCGGACGAGACCGACAGCCCGAGGCCGGTCCCCCCCGTCTCCCGCTTCGTCGTGAAGAACGGCTCCGTGACGCGCGCGAGGTGCTCCGGCGCGATGCCGACGCCCTCGTCCCTCACCTCGAGCGTGACCCAGCCGGCGGCGCCGTCGCACCGCGTGACGAGTCGCACGCCGCGGCTCGCGTCCGGGAGGGCCTCGCACGCGTTCAGCAGCAGGTTCACGACGACCTGCTCGATGCGCTGCGGGTGGGCGCGTACGGGCGGCAGGTCCCGCGCGAGCTCCATCTGGAACCGGCTCGTCGCCTTCCGGAGGGCATTGCCTGCGAGGCGCACCGCCGCGCGGGCGACCGCGTTGAGATCCACCGGCTCGAGCCGCGGCGCGTCCTCGCGCCGCGCGAAGTCCTTGAGGTCGTCCACGATGTGCTTGATGCGCCGTGCCGCCG
>WNFU01001263.1_pt1 | contig 39725 bp, 38 predicted proteins | sample 5400121 | NCBI WGS metagenome assembly WNFU01 (sample SAMN13153360, study PRJNA577476) | soil metagenome | isolation source: 100 cm soil or saprolite under grassland replicate 1 | place: USA:California | collected 2016-06-15
TCACGGTCGACATCGATTCATCGACCATCAACGCGCTGGCGTACGACACCGGTGTCACGGCCATTTCGCTCGACGCGCGCGTCCAGTCGTTTGCCACGACGGCGCAATCGGTCCGCTCGAGCGGCGCGAAGAAAGTGCGCGACACGTTCAACAGGCGCGGCACGGGCGTGTCTGTCGCAGTGATCGACTCCGGCGTTCAGCCGCACGTCGATCTGCCGGCCAGCCGCATTCGTGCGTTCGTCGATTTCGTGAATGGCCGCACGACACCGTACGACGACTTCGGTCACGGCACGCATGTCGCTGGCATCATCGCCGGCAGCGGCGCCGCATCGTCGACGTTGGCGCAGCCTTACACGGGCGTTGCACCCGGTGCCGACATCGTGGCGTTGAAGGTGCTCGATTCGCATGGGACCGGCAACACGAGCGACGTCATCGCGGCGTTCGAATGGGTTTCCGCCAACTATCAGGCCTACAACATCCGCGTCGTCAACCTTTCATTGGGACACCCGGTGTACGAGCGGTCCGCCAGCGATCCGCTGGTGCAGGCTGCGGATGCACTCGCGCGCCGCGGCATCGTCGTGGTCGCGTCGGCGGGCAATCTCGGCGTCGACCCGCGCGATGGCCTGGTCGGGTACGGCGGCGTCACATCGCCGGCCAACGGACAAAGCGTGATGGCGGTTGGGGCCGTCGACAACAAAGGCACCGACATGCGGGGCGACGATCGCGTCACCGACTACAGCTCGCGCGGGCCGACGCGCTTCGATTACTTCATGAAACCCGACATCGTCGCGTCGGGCCACCGCGTGGTGTCCACGTCCGCGCCGGGAAGCTATTTGTTCCAAACGTATCCCGCGCTGCAGGTGCGAGGCGGTCTGGAGCTCACACCCGCATACATGATTTTGAGCGGCACGAGCATGGCGGCCCCCGTCGTGGCCGGCGCTGCGGCGCTCGTGTTCGACGCCAATCCCGGACTGAGCGCTCACGCTGTGCGCGCCATCCTCGAGTTCACGGCGCAGCGCGTCGACAACACCGACGTGCTCACACAGGGATCTGGATATCTGAACGCGTTCGGCGCCGTGCGCCTGGCGCGCGCGCTCAACGCGCAGTCGCCTCTTGGATCGGTGTGGCTCGCGGATCGAACCGTGCCAGTGTCCGTGGACGATCTCTACGGCGAGCAAGTGCGCTGGGCCAAGCGCGTCGTCTGGGCATCGAGCGTGCTCCTCGGCGATTCCGCGTACATCAACATGTTTGCCTGGAAAGACAACGTGAATTGGGGCCTGAACCTCCACAGCGTCGTCTGGGGCGAATGCAATCCCGACGGCTGCGCCAATGTGGTCTGGGGCAATTCAACGCTCGACAACGTGGTCTGGGGAAACAGCGCCCTCGACAACGTCGTGTGGGGCAACTGCGATGCCGCTGGCTGCAGCAATCTCATATCGGGCAGCAATGTTGTGTGGGGCAACAACGTGGTCTGGGGCAACAACGTCGTGTGGGGAAACCTGGTTTGGCAAACCGACGGGACCGTACAGGGCTACTGGGCCGCTAACACTGTCTTTGGCTTCTGGTCCGAGGCTGTCGACTGGGCCGCGCTGAGCGTGCAGAACAACAACGTCGTCTGGGGCAACGACTACGACAACGTCGTCTGGGGCAACAGCGACAACGTCGTCTGGGGAAACAACGTGGTATGGGGCAACAGTCTCGCGATTCTTGTAGCAGGGGGTCAGTAATGGAAAGGTTTCCGTTCCACGGCGAAGTCGAAAGCACAACGTCGATTGCAACACCGGCAGCCTCCGTGGCGCTGCCGCACGTCGAGCACGTTACTACCTCGGATTGGCGACACGGCCTGCCGAGTTTGAGCACTGCTCGCGCGACGCTCCGCGAGCTCGAGATCGAAGACGCCGCCGCACTGTTTGCGATGCTTACCACCGAGGAAGTCGCGCGGTTCATATCTCCTCCGCCGACGACCGTCGAAGGATTCGAGCAGTTCATTGCCTGGACTCACAGCGAGCGGGAGCAGGGCCGGTTCGTGTGCTTCGGAGTCGTGCCGTCAGGCATGACCACTGCTGTGGGAATCATTCAGGTGCGTTCCCTCGAACCCGGCTTCATGAATGCCGAGTGGGGGTTCGCGATCGGATCGCCGTTCTGGGGCACAGGGTTGTTCGCCGACGCGGCGCGTCACGTCGTCGACTTCGCGTTCAACACGATGGGACTATACCGTCTCGAAGCCCGCGCCACGGTTTCGAACGGTCGCGGCAACGGCGCACTGCGGAAGCTCGGCGCCGTGCAGGAAGGTGTGCTTCGACGCGCCTTTCTTCGGAATGGCCGCTATCACGATCAGATCATCTGGTCGATTCTCGCCGAAGAGTGGCAGTTTGATGCCGTGGATTACGGGGTCACCGTTCATTAACGAGACGCTGAGATCGCTCGCTGGACGGGTTGCCCTTGCACCCGTCCGGTCCATAAGACTTCGCCGCTCGCTCTAACGCACCGGCGATGCCGGCAAATCTGCCGGCGAATCGTCACGACTTCACTCCGTCGGGCTCAGGTGTTCCAGGGGCGCCTGGGCCCTCTTTTCACACTTTTGCGCCGAACGGCACGCGTTGGCATTGAGAGCGGTCGCGCGGCCACCATCGATTGCACCCGAATCCTTCCAAATCGCTAAAGCCTCTGAACTTACAGCCGACAAACAGAGCGGATGCGTCACTGACACAATGTGCATCAGGGCGACTGAAGAGACAAATGCCTGTTCAGATGTGCGCACTTTAGCTGCGCCTGTCTCGACGACGCTCGCAGATCCGCGCGAGGGAAGTCGGGCCTTGTTGTTGTGTTCGGCGATTCGGTGCGTGGATGAAGCGATGACGCGAGGGATGAGCAAATCTCGACGGGCGGCGCACGCGCTGGTGATCCTCGCGTGTCTGGCGCCACCAGGTCCGCTTGGCGCGCAGTCAGCGACCCTGGTCAATGAAAAACTGGACGCGGTCGTACGCGAGGCGCTGCAAGCGGGCCGCAGCGTTCGTGCGATCGTCCGCTTCCATTCGGACGCCGATCGAGCACGCGGCGCGGCCGTCGTGACCACGCGGCGGGGTCGTATCCGGCGATCGCATGACGATGTCACGGCGCTGACCATCGAAGGCGACGCCGCGACCATCAACGCGCTGGCCTACGATGCGGGGGTTGCCGCCATCTCAGTCGACGCGCCAGTGCGCGCCTCGATCGGCGATTCGCACGGAGGCCGTGCGAACGGCGCCAGCAAAGTTCGAGACAGGTTCAACAAACGGGGCACGGGCGTTAGTGTCGCGATCATCGACTCCGGCATTGAGCCTCACATCGATCTGCCTTCGAGCCGTATTCGCGCATTCGTCGATTTCGTGAACGGCCGCACGACGCCGTACGACGATTTCGGACATGGCACGCACGTCGCCGGAATTGTCGCCGGCAGCGGAGCCGCGTCGGTGCTGCAGCCCGAACCCTTTGCCGGCGTGGCGCCAGACGCCGATATCGTGGCGTTGAAAGTCCTCGATTCGAAAGGCGCCGGGTACACGAGTGACGTGCTCGCGGCGCTCGACTGGGTGGCTGCAAACTACCGCGCCTACAACATCCGCGTCGTCAATCTATCGCTGGGTCACCCGGTATACGAGCGCGCAACGAACGATCCGCTTGTGCGCGCGGCCAGCGCGCTGTCGCGGCGCGGCATCGTTGTCGTGGCGTCGACCGGGAATTCGGGGATCGATCTGCTCGATGACAGAGTCGGCTACGGTGGCGTCACGTCACCGGCCAACGGACCGGAGGTGATTGCCGTCGGTGCCGTTGACGACAAGGGAACCGACGCGCGCACCGATGATCGCGTGACGGACTACAGCTCGCGGGGACCGACGCGCTTCGATCTGTATCTGAAGCCCGATCTCGTGGCCTCGGGGCACCACGTGGTTTCCACGTCGGCACCGGGCAGCTACCTGTTCGAAACGTATCCGGCGCTGCAGATCAGGGGCGGAGTCGAAACGACGCCTGCATACCTGACGCTCAGCGGCACCAGCATGGCGGCACCTGTCGTTTCGGGGGCGGCGGTGCTGCTTTTCGATGCGAACCCGACGCTCACAGCGCACGCCGTGCGCGCGATTCTCGAATTCACGGCGCAGCAAATCGGGGACACCAATCCGCTCACGCAAGGCGCCGGATACGTCAACATCCTCGGCGCGGTGCGGCTGGCAAGGGCGCTCCAAACGAGGACGCCNNCATGCAGTGCCGTCGGCAGTCGACGACCTCTCCGGTGAGCAGATTCGATGGTCGAAACAGGTTGTTTGGGGTGCAAGCCTGCTCGTTGGTGATTCCGCGTACATCAACATGTTTGCGTGGAAAGACAGCGTGCATTGGGCCGCGAACCTGCGGAGCCTCGTGTGGGGCGATTGCACGACCGCGAGGTGCAGTGACGTTGTCTCGGGCGACAACGTCGTGTGGGGCAACGCCGTCGAGAACGTCTTGTGGGGCAACTGCGCGGATGCCGACTGTCACGAGCTCGCATCCGGAACGAACGTCGTCTGGGGCAACAACGTGGTGTGGGGCAACAACGTGGTGTGGGGCAACGGCCGCGCTCGGGGCACCGTGATTTGGCGAGCGGATGGTTCGGTCCAACCGTACTGGGCGTCGAGCACGATATCGGGATTCTGGGTGGACTCGGTCGACTGGACCGCATCCGGAGTGAACGAGGACGACAACGTCGTGTGGGGCAACAGCGACAACGTGAATGTCGTGTGGGGAAATACCGTGGCTGATAACAACTTGGCGATCCTGGTCGGAGGCACTCAGTGATGGAGAAGTTTCCGTTTCGGCCCGAGAGTGAGACGGCGGTGCGGATGGGGGCGCCGAGCGTGCGGTCGGTCGCGCCCGTCACGGCGGTCACCGCGTCTGCGCCAGCGGACTGGCGTCAGGGGTTGCCGTTGATCGCATCCGGTGCGGCGACAATCCGGGAGCTTCAGCGTGAAGATGCGATTTCCCTCTTCGCCATGCTGGCCACCGAAGAAGTGGCGCGCTTTATTTCACCGCCTCCGACAACGCTCGATGGATTTGAAGCGTTCATCGCCTGGACGCATCAGGAACGTACCGCCGGGCGGCTCGTCTGCTTCGGCGTCGTGCCCACAGGTCTGACCGCTGCCGTCGGCATCATTCAGCTGCGCGCGCTCGACGCGGATTTCGGCCTCGCAGAATGGGGCTTTGCGATCGGCTCCCCCTTTTGGGGTACAGGCGCTTTTGTCGATGCGGCGGCAACGGTTGTGGACTTCGCAATCGATCGAGTGGGTGTTCACCGGCTCGAAGCGCGCGCCACGATCACGAACGGACGCGGCAACGGCGCGTTGCGAAAGATCGGCGCGAACACCGAAGGCGTTCTTCGGCGCTCGTTCTTCCGGCACGGTGAATATCACGACCAACTGCTCTGGTCGATTCTCGCGGACGAGTGGCGCGTGCACCGAATCGAGCGGCGCGAGCGGACGCACTGAAGCATTCGTCGCGACGAGCGCATTCGCAGTGGCGGCCCTTCAGGGCCGCCGACTACACTCCATCTATTGAACGTTTCCGACTTCGACTATTTCCTTCCCTCAGAACTCATCGCTCAAGAGCCGCCGCACGAGCGGGGCCAGTCGCGGCTGCTGTGGCTGGATCGAACGACGGGCCGCATCGCAGACCGGGAGTTTCGGCACCTTCCCGAGTTGCTTCGCGCTGGCGACGTGCTCGTCGTCAACGACACCCGTGTGTTTCCGGCGCGGCTTCTGGGGCGCCGGCTGCCGGGCGGCGGTGCCGTGGAATGTCTACTCGTGCGCCGCATTGAGACGACGGAGAATTCCGAGATCTGGGAAGCGCTCGTGCATCCGGGCCAGCGTCTCAAACGCGGCTCCGAGATGCAGTTCGAACGGGCCGGCCGACGCATCGACGGCGAGATTCTCGATCGCCATTTTCACGGCCGCCGAACCGTGCGTCTATGGTCCACCGGCTGCTCAGTTGAAGAAGCCGTCGAAGCCGTCGGACACGTTCCGCTGCCTCCCTATATCAAGCGAGATGATGTCGCGAGCGATCGTGAGCGGTATCAGACGGTGTATGCCACTGCGCGCGGGTCCATTGCCGCGCCGACCGCGGGCCTGCATTTCTCGCCGGCGCTCCTCGACGCGCTCGCCCGATGCGGCGTCGAGCGTGCGACGCTGACGCTGCATGTGGGCTACGGCACGTTTCAACCGGTGCGTGTGGCCACTGTCGAAGAGCACCAGATGGAACCTGAGGAGTACGACGTCACGGAAGAAACGGCGGCTGCCTTGTCGCGCGCCCTCTCCGAGAAGCGTCGCGTCGTCGCTGTCGGCACCACGACGACTCGCGCGCTCGAGTCGCTGAGGATTGCGAAAGACGAACAGGTGCTCCCCGGACGTGGTTTGACGAACCTCTTCATCTATCCGGGCTACGAGTTTCGTATCGTGTCGGGCCTCATCACCAATTTTCACCTGCCCCGCTCGTCTCTTCTGATGCTCGTTGCGGCGTTCGGCGGTCGAGAACGTGTCCTTGGCGCGTATCGCCACGCCGTTCACGAGCGATATCGGTTCTATAGTTATGGCGACGCCATGGTCGTGATTTGAAGATGAAACTCCCGTATGAAGAGTTCGATCTCAGCGGCATTCAGACGTACCCCCTCAAATCGCGCCAGAGCAGGGTGCGGATCGAGCAATTTGCGAAGCCGTACGCGCCCGGCAGCGGCGCTCGCGGCTTGTTCGATTCGCTGCCTGCCGTGTTGGCAGCATCCGATTTCAAGGATGCAATTGCAGCCATCAGGACCGCGCGACAAGCGGATCGCCCAATCATCTGGGGCATTGGCGCTCATGTGATCAAAACGGGACTCTCGCCCGTGTTGATCGATCTAATGGAACGCGGATTTGTTTCGGCGATTGCGACCAACGGAGCCGGAATTATTCACGACTTCGAAATCGCGCTCGCCGGCGCGACCTCCGAAGACGTGGAAGAAGCGCTTGGGCCAGGCCGGTTTGGGATGGCCGAGGAAACCGCAACGCTGCTGAACAAGGCCGTGGTCGACGGCGCGCGCGATGGGATGGGCTTTGGCCAGTCGGTGTGTCGCTTTCTCGGTGAAGGCCACCCGCAGTACGAGCGTTACAGCATTGCGGCCGCGGCGTGGAGACTCGGCGTTCCGCTGACCGTGCACGTCGCGCTCGGCACGGACATCGTCCACATGCATCCACTCGCCTCCGGCAGCGCAATCGGCGACACGAGCTTGCGCGACTTTCGATTCTTCACGTCGAGCGTCGCGCGGCTCGAGCGCGGCGTGTATCTCAATTGCGGGTCCGCGGTGATTCTTCCAGAGGTATTTCTGAAATCGGTCGCGCTGGCGCGCAATCAGGGACGATCGCTCGACGGCCTCACGACCATCAATCTCGATTTCGTTCGGCAGTACCGGCCGTTGGCGAACGTTGTCTCGCGTCCGACCGCGGGCATCGGCCGCGGCTATTCAATTACCGGGCATCACGAACTGATCATTCCGCTGCTCGCCGCGGCGTTGATCGAAGGCACTTAGTAGACATGGGGCATGCCTCACCCTGAAGTGATGCAACGGCAAGCGGGATCAGCAGTTGACAGAGCCGAGTTGCTGCGGCGGGTGATCGCGCCGGTGTTGGCCGGCGCAATCGGCGCGGCGTTTGCCGCGTGGATCGGTGGCGCACGGCTTCTGAATCCCAGCGAATTCAACTGGGTGATGAAGCTCGATTGGCAATACCACTTCCTCGGCTGGCACTTCTTTCGAAGCGACGCTTGGCAGATGCCGCCGGGGCTGATCAAGAACTACTACGCGCCGATCGGCACCGCAGTCGGCTACACCGACTCCATCCCGCTGGCCGCGCTGCTGCTGAAGCCGTTCTCGTCGATGCTTCCGATGCCATTTCAGTTCCTGGGTCTGTGGCTGCTCGTCTCCTTCGCGTTGCAAGGCGTGTTCGGAGCGGTGCTCACGGGACTTTGGACGCGTGACGTTGCTGCGCAGGTTGCCGGCGGCACGTTGTTCGTGCTCGTGCCCACTCTCCTCGGGCGGGTCGGTCACGCGGCGCTGGCGTCACATTGGCTCCTTCTCTGGGCGCTGTGGATGTACTTTCGGGAAGGCATGCGTCCGCTCACCTGGCGCATGCACGCTGCCTTCGGTTGGATCAGCGGGCTGATACATCCGTACCTGGCAGTGATGTCGGTCTCGATACTTGCCGCGCTCGCGCTGCGGCGGCTGCTCGAGGGTTCTCATCGATTCGCCAGCGCCGTTGCGACCGCGATCGGATCGCTCGCTGCCCTTGGCGCTGGTCTTGGCGCGGGATGGTGGTGCTCGGGACTGTTTTCAGTCGCGGGCGGCGAGGATCTCGTGTCGACGGGATTCGACCTGTACTCGATGAATCTGCTCGGACCCGTGACGCCGGCGGGGTGGTCGACGCTGCTGCCCGAATTGCCAATGGCAAACGAGGTCCAGCGATTCGAGGGCTTCCAGTACCTTGGTGCCGGCATCCTGGTCCTCGCCCTGCTCTCGCTCATCGTCTGGCTCGTGAGGCCGCACGGATCGTGGCGGGCCGCGCTGCCTCTCGTCGCTGTCGTTCTGTTGGGCGCAATCTATTCGCTGAGCCCACGGGTCACGCTTGGCCATCGCGTGGTGTTGGATTACATGAACCCCGAGCTGACACGTCTGGCGATCTTCCGCGCGACGGGACGATTCTTCTGGCCTGCCGCGTATTCGTTGCTCGCGTTCGCTGTGTGCACCGTTACCGTGAGGTTCAGAGCACTCGCCGCTTCCGTCATTCTCCTGGCCGCAGTCGCGTTGCAAGTGATCGATTTGCAGACGCACTATCGCGAGTTGCGTCGGTACACGCACTCCGAGGAGTTTCATACCTTCCAGCAGACGCTTCTGTCCGATGCCTGGAAAGTGACGCTGCCGCATTACAAACGGATGCTTCTGTACGGCCCGGAGCAGTGCGGGCCCGCTCCCGTGTCCTTTCCACACCCGGCGCTCCTCGCGGGCATTTACGGCCTCAGCATCAACACCGGCCAGGTCGCCCGCGTCAGTCGCGAGGCGCGCCTTGATTACTGTCATCAGTTGCGGAGGGACTTCGATGCGGGCGTCGTCGCCGATGATGCCATCTATCTGCTGAACAGAAACCTGGTCGATCGCTTCCGGGCAAACGCGCGGCAGCCTGTCGTCTGTGCAACGCTGGATCGCATTCCGACGTGCGTCACCGCTGCGTCTTACGAGCCGTGGAAAGGCGCGGCGGAGTTCAGGTGACGCGCGTGAGTGCGTTAGAATAAAGGGTTCAGGCAACCCCGTTTGATGGCGGAGTAGGGGCTGCCTTTTCGCAAAGGCCGGAGTAGCTCAGCTGGTTAGAGCGGGCGTCTCATAAGCGCCAGGTCCGCGGTTCAAGTCCGCGCTCCGGCACCATTCGACTCGGCCCTTATGGGCCTCGCTCGTGGGGCCACCCTAATCGTAGGTAGCGCGCGGGCCGTACAGACCCACGGAAGCAAATGACCCTTCTCGAGCGCGTCCGCGGCTTCGCCATTCGTCACGATCTGTGGCGGCCCTCCACGCTGGGCATCGTCGCTCTTTCCGGCGGCTCGGACTCCGTCGCGCTGCTCCTGCTGCTGCACGAATTTGCGACGCATGGCGAGGTCGTCCTCGATGCCGCGGCGCACCTGAATCATTCGATTCGAGGGCGCGACGCGGACGAAGACGAAGCATTCTGCGGCGAGCTCTGTGCGCGACTGATGGTGCCGTTTGTCGCGTCGCGTATCGATGTCCCGGCAAAAGCGTCGCTCGAACGCGTCTCGCTCGAAGTGGCTGCTCGCCGTGCAAGACACGCTTTTTTGGAGCAGGTCCGCGAATCCAGAGCGGCCGACTTCGTCGCCACCGCACACACGGAAGACGATCAAGCCGAAACCGTCCTGCTGCGCATCGTCCGCGGAGCCGGCACACGCGGACTTGCCGGGATTCTTCCTCGCCGTCGTCACTTGATTCGTCCGCTGCTCGCCTGTTCGCGCGACGAGCTACGGGCCTATCTCACCTCTCGCGATCAAACCTGGCGAGAAGACGAAACCAACCAGGATGTCACCAACCCGCGCAACCGAGTGCGGCACGACCTGCTGCCGTATCTGGCCAGGCACTTCAATCCGTCCGTTCGAGCGAGCCTGGCCCGGTTGGCGGAGGTGGCCAGGGGGGATGAGATTGCGATTGGCCCGCTTGTTGAGGCGGCTTCGGCCGATATTGTGAGGGTGAGCACGGAGGAAGTCTCTCTGGACGCAGCAGCCCTGAACGCTCTCCCGGAAGGTTTGGCGCGCCGGGTGATTCAGAACGCCCTGACGCGAATCCGGCCCGACCGGATTTGCAATTTAAGAGACGTGGATTTGGTGTTGGCAGTGGCAAAGGGTGGCCCTACGGCGGCAGAGTTTTCCGGGCTGCGAGTGGAACGTTTTGACGATTCCGCAGTCTTAGTAAAAAGGGCCCGAAACTTGCGACCGCGGCGAAGAGGAGCCGGGACTCGGGTTCCGCGGCGTTGACCATGCCGCCGCGCCGTGCGGACGACTGGAAGACCGTGAATCTTTTACGCTCGATCTCCGCGCCAGGCCGTCATGGACCTGTTCACGACGCACCAGCCGCGTTCGCGCTTGGCTTGCTGTCTCTCGGCGGGGAACGGGCGCGTTGATTGGGGTTGGCAGCAGTGCCGTCACGGACTGGCACGAGGATCGCACGCGCGACACAATGCCGTGGTAGTCTTGAAGTTACGGCGGTTGGCGTCGGTCTCGATGTCTGTGTGGCGTTGAGCCGGCGGTACCGGAGGCAGAATTGAATTCCACGCTGAAGAGCCTCGTATTTTGGATGGTGCTCATCGCCGTCGCGGTGGTGGTCTGGAACTTCTCTTCGAAATTCCAGCGAAACGAGACATCGATCAGCTTCAGCGAGTTCGTGGCGCGGGTCGACTCGGGGCAGGTGGCTCGCGTGACCGTAACCGGCAACGAGATCAGCGGCCTCACCAAATCAAACGAGAGTTTCAAGACCTACGCACCGGCTCAATACGAAGGTCTCGCCAATCGACTGATCGATCGCAACGTCATCGTCATCGCGAAAGAGCCGGCCACTTCTCCGTGGGCGGCGCTGCTCTATTCGTGGGCCCCCATCCTTCTGATGATCGGCTTCTGGATCTTCTTCATGCGGCAGGTCCAGAGCGGCGGCAACAAGGCGCTGTCGTTTGGCAAGAGCAAGGCCAAGCTCTCTTCGTCGGCACAGAAGAAGGTCACGTTCCGCGACGTCGCCGGCGTTGATGAAGCGAAAGAGGAACTGCAGGAGATCATCGACTTCCTGAAGGAGCCGCAGAAGTTTCAGAAGCTGGGCGGCCGCATTCCGAAGGGCGTGTTGCTGATGGGTCCGCCGGGCACCGGTAAGACGCTGCTCGCGCGCGCCGTCGCAGGCGAGGCAAACGTCCCGTTCTTCTCAATCAGCGGCTCCGATTTTGTCGAGATGTTCGTCGGCGTCGGCGCGTCGCGCGTTCGCGATTTGTTCGAGCAGGGCAAGAAGAACGCGCCGTGCATCATCTTCATCGACGAGATCGATGCCGTCGGCCGGCACCGCGGCGCAGGACTCGGCGGCGGCCACGACGAACGTGAGCAAACGCTCAATCAGCTGCTCGTTGAGATGGACGGCTTCGAATCGAACGAAGGCGTCATCCTGATGGCGGCGACCAATCGTCCCGACGTTCTCGATCCGGCGCTGCTCCGGCCAGGTCGCTTCGATCGCCGGGTCATTGTCAATCGTCCCGACGTCAAAGGCCGTGAAGGAATTCTCGCCGTCCACACTCGGAAGATTCCGCTGTCAGACGACGTGGACATCCGCGTGATTGCGCGCGGCACCGCTGGTTTCTCTGGCGCCGATCTGGCCAACCTGGTGAACGAAGCCGCGTTGAACGCGGCGCGGTTCAACCAGAAGGTCGTCCGCATGTCGGATTTCGAGTACGCCAAAGACAAAGTCCTCATGGGCGTCGAGCGGAAATCGATGATCGTCACCGAAGAAGAAAAGCGCGTGACGGCCGTGCACGAAGCCGGACATGCGCTGCTCGCGGTGCTGCTCCCGCACGCGGATCCCATTCACAAGGTCACGATCATTCCACGGGGCATGGCGCTCGGTCTCACTCAGCAGCTGCCTGTCGACGAAAAGCACAATTACTCGCGTCACTATCTCGACGACACGATTGCGATTCTCCTCGGCGGTCGCATTGCCGAAGAGCTCACGACCGGCAACATCACGACGGGGGCCGGAAACGATCTCGAACGTGCGACCGAGCTTGCCCGACGCATGGTCTGCGAATGGGGCATGAGCGACGCCATGGGACCGCTCACGTTCGGGAAGAAGGAAGAGCAGATCTTCCTCGGTCGCGAGATCGCGCAGCATCAGGACTACAGCGAAGACACCGCGCTTCGAATCGACGCTGAGGTCAAGCGTATTGTGATGGACTCGTACCATCGCGCAACCGGGGTGCTCAGCGGTCATAAGAAAGCGCTGCTCGATATCGCCGACGCCTTGCTCGCGCGCGAGGTGCTCGACGCCGAACAGGTACGCAGGCTCGCGTACGGCGAAGCGCTCGTCGATCAGCCGACCATTGCCGCCGTACCAAGCGGCGACACTTCCCGCGACCGCACGCGTGAGAAGGACCGGCCGCCAATCGTCCCGCAGCTGCAGAAGCCGCTCACGCAGGAATAGCGCGGCTCACGGCCTTCGGCTCGGCTCACGGCAGGCAACCCTTAGGCTGAGCGGAGCATGTAGTGGCGGGGCTTTAGCCCCGCTGCAAAGGCGGCCCTGAAGGGCCGCCACTACGTGCAGCTCCGGTATCGACCCGCCAGCCATATGCCGATCTCGCCCCGAGCGCAATTCACCCTTCCGCTTCCCGATCGCCCGCCGCTGCAGCTCGGTGCGCGGACTTTGGTGATGGGCGTATTGAACCTGACTCCGGATTCCTTCTCGGGTGATGGCGTTGCCAGCGACCCGGAGACAGCCGTGCGTTGCGCGCTCGAGATGGAAGCCCAGGGCGCAGACCTTCTGGACGTCGGAGCGGAATCCACGCGGCCGGGCGCCGCGCCAGTGAGCCCGGAAGAGGAATGGGCGCGTCTGCGCCCGGTGCTCAAAGGGCTCCCGCAGCGCCTCTCGATCCCCGTGTCTGTCGATACCTACAAGTCCGAAGTCGCGCGTCGCGCGCTGGATGCGGGCGTCTCCCTCATCAACGACATCAGCGGCCTGGGGTATGATCCCGGCCTGGGCGCGCTCGTCGCGTCGCGTGGCGCAGCGCTCGTGCTGATGCACACGCGGGGCCGCTCGGGCGACATGTACAGGCAAGCCACCTACGACGACGTCGTCGTTGATGTGACGCGGGAGCTGCAACGCAGCGTCGAGCGGGCAATCGGCTGCGGCGTCGGTTGGGACCGAATCGTCGTCGATCCGGGGCTTGGCTTTGCGAAACGCGCCGAACACAGTTATTCGGCGCTTGCGGCGCTCGATCGGTTCGCCGCGCTGGGCCGGCCGCTTCTTGTCGGCGCCTCCCGCAAGTCTTTTCTAGCCGCCGCTGCACCCGGGGTTTCCACTTCCGCCGGGCCCGAGCGCGATTGGGCAACCGCCGCTGCCGTCACTGTCGCAGTGATGGCAGGCGCGCACATCGTGCGGGTCCATCGGGTGTCGGAAATGGTGCAGGTGGTACGTGTCGCCGATGCGATTCGGAATCGAGCTTCATGACGTGGTTGACCGAGCTCCTTCAACGGCCTCCGGTGACGTGGTGGGATGTCGTCGACATCACCATCGTCTCGATCGTCGTGTACGAAGTGTTGAAGCTCATTCGCGGAACGCATGCCGTGCAACTGGCCATGGGTATTGCGCTCGTGGTGGGCATGTTCTACCTGTCGCGCGGTCTGCAGCTCGAAACCGTCAACTGGCTCATTCGCAACGTCGTGGGATACGTCGTCTTTGCCGCTATCGTGTTGATGCAGGGAGACATCAGGCGCGCGTTGGTGCACATCGGGCGGGCCCCGTTTTTCCGCGTGTTTCGCCGATTCGATCGTCGAGCCACCGATGACGACGCGATCGAAGAGCTGGTCGTGGCACTCCGGACGCTGGCCGCAAAGCGCGTCGGCGCCATCATTGTCGTCGAGCGGTCCATCGGCCTGCGCAACTACATCGAAAGTGGCATCCCGCTCGACGCAAGGCTCACCTACGACCTTCTCGTCAGCGTTTTTCAGGAAGGATCGCCGCTGCACGACGGTGCGGTCATCGTTCAGGGCGATCGCATTGCTGCCGCCGCGTGCTTTCTTCCGTTGACGGTCAACCCGCGGCTCAGCCGCGAGCTCGGCTCGCGGCACCGCGCGGCGATCGGCGTGACGGAGGAGAACGACTCGGTTGCGATGGTTGTCTCCGAGGAGACAGGTGTCATCTCGTTCGTCATAGACGGCGGAATCGAACGTAGCATCGAACCCGACGTGCTGCGTGCGCGGCTTGCGGCGCTGATGCCACGCCGCCGCTCGGAGCCCGCGCGTGAAACCGGCTACTCGCTGAGCTGATGGCGTACTTTCCGTTCCGCAACCTGGGGCTGAAGTTCTTCTCGATCTGCATTGCAACACTTCTTTGGCTCATCATCGCGGGCGATCGTGTCGTCGAGCGGGCGATGCGGGTGCCCATCGAGTTTCAGAATCTGCCGTCCGGCCTCGAGATTGTCGGCGAGCCGCTGAACGCGGTCGAAGTGCGCCTTCGAGGATCGTCCGGCACCCTTGGCCGTCTCAGTGCGTCGGACACGTCGGCCGTCGTCGATCTCCGCAACGCGCGTCCGGGGCGGCGGCTATTCCATCTGGCAAGCAGCCAGGTGAACGTGCCGTACGGCGTTGAGGTGGTGCAGGTCGCTCCGGCGACGCTGTCGATAGAGTTCGAGAATTCCGTCGTCAAGGTGCTCCAGATCCGGCCGTCCGTCGAAGGCAAGCCCGCACCCGGTTATGAGGTCCTGCGCATTACGTCGGATCCGCCGACCGTGGAAGCCATCGGTCCTGAAAGCTCGCTGCGCGGGCTCGACGAAGCCATGACCGAGCCAATTTCCGTGGCGGATGGAACGCGTCCGGTACGTGAGGTCGTGACGGTCGGTGTCGCCGATCCCAACGTGCGTCTGCGAACGCCGCAAGCAGCGACCGTAACTGTTCAGATCGGACCTGGATCGTCTAGACGCACGATGGCCGATGTGCCTGTCGAGATCGTCAACATCGATGGCGGGCTGCAGTCGCGTGCGATCCCGCAGAGGGTTTCAGTGACTCTCCGAGGCACTCGAGACACCATTCAGCTGCTCCGAGACGAGGACATCAAAGCCCACGTCGATGCCGCCTCACTTGCCGCGGGGGATCATTCGCTCGACGTCAAAGTTGAAGCGCCGCCCGGCGTCACCGTCGATACTGTTGAACCGCACTCGGTGCGCGTCAGGATCTTTCAGTCGTGAAGTTGTTCGGCACCGACGGTATTCGAGGGCGCGCCGGTGCGGCGCCGCTCGATCCGGCGACGATCAATCGCGTCGGCGCGGCACTCGTGCGGGCGCTCGCAGACGAGAGTCGTCCGCGCTCCGAGACTCGTGTCGTGGTCGGACGCGATACGCGCGAATCGGGTGAGTGGATCGAGCGGGAGCTGGCACGTGGGCTCGCCGCCGAGGGCGCCACTGCTGTGAGCGCCGGCGTCATTCCAACGCCCGCCATTGCATACCTGGCGCGCAGCGAGTCCTTCGACGCCGGCATCGTCATCTCCGCCTCGCACAATCCGTACGAAGACAACGGCATCAAAGTCTTCTCGGGGCGCGGCGAGAAACTTGCCGAAGCGCTCGAGGCCCGCATCGAGGCCATGGTCGCCGACGAGACGTGGACGGTACATCCGGGCCCACCGCGCCTGGAACACGACGACCTGACGCGCCGCTATGTCGCGCATCTCAGGGAGGTGCTCGATTCAGCGGGATCCTCGATGGCCGGGACGTTCGTGATCGACTGCGCGAACGGCGCAACATGGGCGGTCGCGCCATCGTTGTTCCAGGATTTGGGGTTCGACGTCGTCGCCATCGCGAATCATCCCGATGGCCGCAACATCAACCTGAATTGCGGCTCGACACATCTCGACGGCCTGAAAGCGAAAGTCCTGGAGACGTCTGCCCGGCTGGGTGTCGCTTTCGACGGCGACGGCGACCGTGCGCTGTTTGTCGATCACACCGGACATGTCGTCGACGGCGATGCGGTTCTCTTGATCGCCGCGGAGCAATTGAAGAAGGAAGGGCGTCTCACCGGCAATACCGTGGTCGCCACAGTGATGAGCAACATCGGCCTGGAGCTGGCCCTTCGCGAGCGCGGGATCGATTTGGTTCGTGCGCCTGTCGGCGACAAATACGTGATGGAGGAGATGCAGAGGCGAGGAAGCGCACTCGGTGGTGAACAGTCGGGCCATCTCATCTTCGCGAGTCATCTCTACACTGGCGACGGCATTGCGACCGCTCTCAACGTGCTTCGGGTCATGGCGGTGACCGGACTGGAGTTGCACGATCTCGCCGGGAAGCTCGTGACGTATCCGCAGGTGCTCGTCAACGTTCGTGTCCGGACGAAGTCGGACTACATGGCCATTCCTGCGATCGCCGACACGATCGAGAGAATCGAGAGTCGACTCGCGAATCGCGGGCGTCTTCTCATCCGATACTCGGGAACCGAGCCGCTTCTTCGCATCATGCTCGAGGGTCAAGACGACGGCGAAATCAGGCACTGGGCAAACGAGATTGCGGAAGTCGTCCGCGCGCACCTCGCGTGAGGCTCTGTGACGAAGCTCTCGGTCAACGTCAACAAGGTCGCGACGGTCCGCAATTCGCGCGGCGGAGCGGTGCCATCGGTCATCGAAGCCGTGCGCGCCTGCATCGACGCCGGCGCCCCCGGGATAACCGTGCACCCGAGAGCGGATGCGCGCCATATCACCACCGCGGACGTGCATGAGATTGCAGAGGAGCTGGCGCCGCTGCGAGGACGTGTGGAATACAACATCGAAGGAGATCCACGCCCCGATCTCGTCGCTCTCGTGCTCGACGTGCGTCCCGATCAATGCACGCTGGTGCCGGTACTGCCCGGGGAAGTCACCAGTCAGGCAGGCTGGCCGGTTTCGACGCCGCGTTCGGCGCTCGAGGGCACGATTTCACAATTCAAGGCGGCGGGCGTACGCGTCAGTCTGTTCGTCGATGCGGAGCCCGAGAAAGTGCGCTGGGCCAGAGCCCTCGGCGGAGACCGCGTCGAGCTCTATACCGAGCCGTTTGCGCGCGCGTTCGAACGCGGGCCGGCTGCGGCTCGAGCGAGCTTCGAGAAGTACGCCGAAGCCGCGGCCGTCGCTCACGAGAGTGGACTGGGTGTGAACGCGGGGCACGACCTCGATCTCAAGAACCTCACCTTGTTCCACAAGCTTCCTCATCTCGATGAAGTGTCGATTGGCCACGCGCTCATCAGCCGGGCGCTCTTCGTAGGCCTTCGAACAGCGGTCCGTGAGTATCTTGCCGCGGTCGCGGGAACCAGCTCCTGATGTTCGCCGCACGCACTCTCGCCACCTTAGCCACCCTGAGTGCCCTAGGCACCCTAGGCACCCTAGGCACCCCAGGCACCCCAGGCACTCTGCTCTCCGTCCAACGAGTGTCATTCGTCAGCTCGGATGGAATCACCATTGCCGCGAATCTGTACGAACCGTCGTCCCGTCCCGCGCCTGCCGTCGTTCTCGTACACATGCTCGGCCGTTCCAAAGATGACTGGGACGCGCTCGCCGAGCGGCTGCAGGATGCAGGTTTAATCGCGCTCGCGCTCGATTTGCGCGGTCATGGCCGATCGGCCGGGTCGGATGCGATGCTGCCGCCAATGGTGAATGACGTTCGTGCCGCGGTAGAGTGGGTTTCGGCGCGGCCGAATGCAAAGCCCGGATCTGTCGCCGTCGTGGGCGCCTCGCTCGGCGCCAACCTCGCCGCGCTTGCCGCTGCGGATTCGGCGACGGTCCGTGCCATTGCGTTGCTGTCGCCGTCGCTCGATTATCGGGGCGTGCGGCTGGACGCCGTGCTGATGAAAAAGATCGGCGAGCGGCCCATGTGGCTGGCCGCGAGCACACAAGACCCGTACGCTCTGCGAACATTGAAGGAGCTGACCGCGGGCGGTGGCGTCCGAGAGCAGCGCCTGACAAACGCGAGCGGACACGGCGCAAGTCTGCTCGTCGCCGATCCCGATCTCGCGCAGGGTCTCGTGGACTGGCTGAAACGCACGCTGATATTCTGAAAGCGTATTAGAGTTTCATGAGAGCTGAATCGTTCGTGTTCGCAATCGCCGGCACGCTGTTCGGCATCATCGTCGGCTGGATTCTCGGTAGCCAGCAGGCATCCGGTTCACGAGCCGTCGCCACGGCGCCGCCGGCTGCCCAGCAGGCCCCCGCTGCCGCCGGCGCCCAGCAACCTGCCGTTCTCGACCAGAATCGGGTGCAGGCCTTGAGAAACGTCGTGGAACAAAACCCGAACGATCCCGAACCGCGCGTGCAGCTCGGGAACGTGTACTTTGACGCCGAGCACTATACGGAGGCGATCACGTGGTACGAAGCCGCCTATCGCTTACGGCCGAACGATCCGAACGTCTCCACGGACCTTGGCGTCGCCTACTACTACACGAACCAGCCGGATCGCGCGATCGCGCAGTTCGAGAAATCACTCTCGGCGGATCCTAAACACGTCAAGACGCTGCTCAATCTGGGCATCGTCAAAGCGTTCGGCAAGCAGGACCTCGAGGGCGCTACGCGAGCCTGGGAACAGGTCGTGGCGCTCGCGCCGAATACCCCTGAAGGCCAGGCGGCGAACAAGGCGCTCGAGGGTCTGCGCAACGCGCATCCCAATTCCCGACCCAGCGGCAGCAGCGGGCAGTAACAGTGGCCAGGACGATCCTTCTGTTTCTGCTCGTGTTATTTCTGCTCAGGGCGGTGTGGCGCCTGCTCCTCGGTGTGGTGCAGGGCGCCATATCCACCGGCCCGGCCGACCCTCGTCATCGTCCGGCCAATCCATCCGCGGTGAAAATGTCGCGCGACCCGGTGTGTGGGACCTATGTCGTGCCAGGCAAGGCAATCGAGCTGACGCAGGGACGCGAGACGCTCTACTTTTGCTCCGATCGCTGCCGCAACGAGTGGCTGAATGCGCACTGAAGAACAGACTCGCGCCGACATTGTCGAAATCGGCCGGCGCCTGTGGGTCCGTGGCTACGTCGCGTCCAACGACGGCAACATCAGCGTGCGCCTCGACGAGCGGCGGCTCATCACCACACCTGCCAACGTGTCGAAAGGGTTCATGACGCCGGACATGATGGTCGTCACGGACTTCGAGGGAACGAAGCTGGCGGGCGACCGAAAGGCCTCATCCGAACTGAAAATGCATCTTCAGGTGTACCGCGATCGGCCGGACGCCAACGCGGTCGTGCACGCGCATCCGCCAACAGCCACCGGTTTTGCCGTTGCCGGCATTCCGCTCGATCGCGCGGTGCTGGCAGAGGTGGTGACGACCCTGGGCAGTATTCCAATCGCGGAATACGCAACGCCGTCCACTGACGAATTGCCGGCGGCGTGCAGCAAGTACCTCAAGGCACACGACGGTCTGCTGCTGGCGAATCACGGCGCGCTCGCCATCGGGCCCGATCTGTTCACGGCGTATCACCGGATGGAGACCATCGAGCACTTCGCGAGGATCAGCCTGGTGTCGCGCCTGCTTGGCCGCGAGCATCTCCTGTCGCGGGATGAAGTGCAGCGGCTTCAGGGTCTGCGCGGGATGTACGGCATCGCGTCTCCCGCGCCGGTCTGCACGGACGAATCGACGCCCACCGGACCCGGCGGCGAGCTCGAATGTCAGGTCATTCAGGCGCCCGTGGCGCGCCCCGGGACGCGGCTCGTTGCCGACACTCTCAGCCGCCGCGATCTGAGCGGCGACGATGAAATTCGGCTAACATACCGCGAACTGACGGCGCTCATCGAAGACGCCGTTCGCAACCTTCGCTGAGGCGAACGTCACGGCATAACGCGTCATGTCCTCGCGACACTGTTAACAGTTCGTACGGAGCGCGGACCTGGCGGGGTGGGTTCGGGTCCGCGAGCCTTGGAGGCAGTTTAATGGGTGAAGCGCTCGGGATGGTCGAGACCAAAGGGCTGGTCGCGATGATCGAAGCGGCCGATGCAATGGTCAAAGCCGCCAAGGTGTCGCTCGTCGGCTGGGAAAAGATCGGTGCGGGGTATGTGACTGCAATCGTGCGCGGCGATGTCGCGGCGGTGAAGGCCGCTACCGATGCTGGCGCCGCGGCGGCGCGCCGCGTGGGCGAGCTTGTGTCGGTGCATGTCATCCCGCGTCCGCACGCCAATCTCGAAGACGTCCTGCCGATCGGCAAGGTCAACGCGAAGGCGTAGCCGCGTTGTGAAAGTCCTCCGGTCCCACCCATGATTCTCGCCAGAATCGTGGGCACCGTCGTCGCGACCCGCAAGGATCCGCGGCTCGTCAGCAACAAGCTGCTGTTGGCGCGAGCAGTCGATGCGCGCGACCGCAGTCGCCTCGAAGGCGGGTATCTGGTCGCTGTTGACACCGTCGACGCGGGCGTCGGCGAAACCGTCCTGATTGTCAGCGGCAGTTCCGCGCGCATGGCGTCGGGCATGAAGGATTGTCCCGTTGACGCCGCCGTCGTCGGGATCGTCGATACGGTCGATCTCTCTGATTAATCCGTGCAACTCGCTCGCGTGATCGGTGACATCGTGGCGACGCGAAAAGAGCCGGCGTTCGACGGCGTAAAGCTCCTGCTGATTCAGCCCTTGACGATTACCGGCGAAAACAGCGGAAGGGCGCTCGTGGCTGTCGACGCCGTAGGGGCGGGCGTCGGTGAGCATGTGTTCTTTGTACGAGGCAAAGAGGCAAGCTTCCCCTTCTATCCCACCGAGGTGCCGGCGGACGCCGGAATTGTTGGTATCGTTGATCACTGGAGCGGCGGACCTGAGCGGACGGCCGCCTCTCCAACCGCGTACAAACCGTGATTCTCGCGCGCGTCGTCGGAGAAGTCGTGTCGACGCAGAAGCGGCCGCAGTTCGAGGGCGCGAAGCTTCTGATCCTGCAGCCGGAAACGCCCGCGGGAGCGATGAGCGGCGCGTCCCTTCTGGCGATTGATTCGGTCGGTGCGGGACGAGGCGAGCTGGTTATCGCCGTTCTCGAAGGACGCGCGGCAGGTGAGACGCTCGGACGCAAACTGGCGCCGGTGGACGCGGCCATCGTCGGCATCGTCGATTACGTGGATCTGCACGAATGACAGATGAGGAACTGCGTGCACTGGTGCGCGACGCGATCGCGCGCCACCTCGGAAGTGAACCGGACACGGCTGTGCGGGCCGCCGCACCCGTGCCGCCCTGGCGAGCACACCCAAGCTTCGCGAAGTTCCTGCTGCCCACCGGCAATGACCAGGATGGACCATGTCTGATCGAGCCGACGGTCCACTGCAATCACTGCGGTTATTGCCTGTCACATGGGCACTAACGGGTTCGAGGTTCCATGTTCGAAGTTCGAATGTTCGAAGTTCGAATGTTCGTAGTTCGATGTTCGATCGAAGGACGCAGGCGAACTCCTAACCCGGAACACTCGAAGCTCGAACTTTCGAACATCGAATCGTGCGATCTTCAGTCCTGCTGACCCGCCGCATTCCTGCCTCGGTTCTCGCGCGCCTGGAGGCGGAGTGCGAGGTGGATCTCTACACCGGAAGGTCTGCAATCTCACGAGAGGAGCTGATTGCGCGTGTGGCGGGCAAGCAGGCGCTCATGTGTTTGCTGACCGATCGGATCGATCGTGAGGTGCTCGACGCCGGTGGCGATCTGCGGATCGTCGCCAATATCGCGGTGGGCTACAACAACATCGATCTGACGGCGTGCCGCGACCGCGGCATTATCGCGACGAATACACCCGATGTCTTGACCAACGCATGTGCGGACTTCGCATGGGCGCTCATACTCGGCATCACCCGACGGGTCGGTGAAGGCGAGCGCCAGTTGCGGCGTGGCGACTGGAAGGGATGGGCACTCGATCATCTCCTTGGGATGGAACTTCGTGGCAAGCAACTCGGCATCGTCGGTGTCGGACGTATCGGTCGCGCCGTCGCTGAGAAGGCGCCGGCGTTCGGGATGACCGTGGCGTATACGGATCAGACTGACGTCGAATTGCCGAACGCGCGCTTCATGACGCTCGATCGGCTGCTGGCCACATCCGATGTCGTGTCGCTTCATTGTCCGTTGCTTCCTGAGACGCGGCATCTCATCGATCGCAAGGCGTTAGCGAAGATGAAGCGATCCGCCTATCTGATCAACACCTCGCGCGGACCGGTCGTGGACGAAAGCGCGCTTGCGTGGGCGCTCAAAGAGCGGCTCATTGTCGGCGCAGCGCTCGACGTCTACGAAGATGAGCCTAAAGTTCACCCGGACCTTCTCGCTCTCGAGAACGTGATGCTGATTCCGCATCTAGCCAGCGCGACAACGGAAACGCGGACCGCGATGGCCGACCTCGCCGCGTCGAACGTGTTGGCGGTGCTCGCTGGCAAACCGCCCATCACTCCCGTATGAGAGCCGTTTCTTCTCGTCGGCCGTTGGCGATTTTGCGGCCACTCTGCGAAACCAAAGCTCCACGTTCGGCCAGACCGCCCAAGCCCAGCGCCGAGCGTGTCGAACACGTCATGCGGACGCTCGCTCGTGAGATCGACGGCATGGAACTGCCGGCCGTCGAGAAGATCTCAGAGGAGTACGACGAGGACCCGTTTCAGATTCTGATTGGCACCATCCTGTCGGCGCGCACTCAGGACGCAACGACAGACGCGGCGTCTCGAAAACTCTTCCGCGCCGCGCGAACGCCGAAGGCAATGGCCGCACTGCCCGTGAAGCAGATCGAAACGCTGATCTATCCCGTGAGCTTCTATCGGAACAAGGCGCGGTTCGTAAAAGCCACGTGCGAAGCCATCGTTCAGCGCTTTGGCGGCAGCGTGCCCGGCACACTCGAAGAGCTCCTGACGCTTCCAGGTGTGGGACGCAAGACCGCGAACCTCGTGCTGATTCTCGGTTTCCAGAGTGTGAAGAACATTTGTGTCGACACGCACGTCCATCGCATCTCGAACCGGATGGGATGGGTGCGTACGCGTGAGCCGAACGAAACGGAGCAGGCGCTCTATCGAGCAACGGACCAGCGGTGGTGGCCGTACCTCAATCTCTATCTCGTCACGTGGGGACAGAACGTCTGCCGGCCGCTGTATCCACGTTGCGGCACCTGTGCGTTGGCTTCGGTGTGCCCGAAGATCGGAACACGCAAGCACGAACGGTCACGAAGACAGGAAACGACCCGCGCAGCAGAAACGGTCCATGAAGCGCGAACGTCACGATGACGCGTCTTCAGGCAAGGTGATTGATTCCGAAAAACTGTGTAATCTGTGTAGTCTGTGGAATCTGTGGTCTTTTTGAATCCGTGTCATAGGAGCCGATCAGTATGCGCCTAACGCGAATCGTGAGTGCTCTCGTGGTGATGATCTCCGTTGCGGCTGGGCCTGCATTTGCGCAAAGCCGCGGGACGCAGAAGCCCGCCGCGAAAACACCCGTGGCGAAGACACCGGCAGCGAAGACACCGGCCAAACCGGCCGCCGAAGGCGCCACGTCGACCGGCACTGGACCAGTCATCGCCGTCGAGACCGAGAAGGGCACCTTCGAATTCGAGACCTATCCCAACGAAGCGCCCAAAACCGTCAAGCATGTCGTCGGACTCGTGCAGAAGCGGTTTTACAACGGCCAGCGCGTCCACCGCGTCGTACCGAACTTCGTCATTCAAATGGGCGATCCCGCCTCGCGCGATATGACGAAAAAGGACGAGTGGGGCAGAGGAGGCAGTGGCACTCCAATTGGCGCGGCGGAATTCTCGAAAACGCGCACGCACGTACTCGGTGCGGTCGCGATGGCGCACGCCGGTGATGCGAGCAAAGCGGACAGCCAGTTCTATGTGACGCTGCGGCCCACGCCGCAGCTCGATGGCCAGTACACCGTGTTTGGAAAAGTGATCTCGGGAATGGATGTCGTGCAGAAGATCGCCGTCGGCGATCGGATCATCAGAGTAACCGTGAAGGAGGCGAAGTAACGACTTTCCCTTCGAGCATCGGATAACGCTCGACGAGCTCGGCGGGCATCGGTTCGGTGACCGGCTCGTCGAGCAAGTAGCGCAACACGGCGGCGTCGGCAACGGCCTGCGCCGCGAAGTGATTGTTCATATAGGCGTACAGCTTTTTCACCTGCGCACGCGCCGTCTGTAACACCCGCGCAAACGGTTTGAGTTCCGCTTCCGAGTATAGATAGTTGTAGCGGTCCTCCGACCGTTCGTGCTCCCACCACTCCTCGGCATTCCGTCCGTGCAGCCGCAGATAGTAGAACGTCTTCACGTTCGGCATCATGTCCTGCCGGATCGAGAAGCGGAATTTCGGCTCGTCGATCTGTGTCCACGCGGCACCGAAGTCGTTCAGCAAATCGAAGACGGCAGGGGCGTCGTCGCTCCAGCTCCTGTGCCGCAGTTCCAGCGTCACCGGGTAGTCGCGAAAGGTTTCGAGCAGCCACCGCACATGGTCGCGCGCCTCGGGCGAATCCTTGAAGCTCGCGGGAAACTGTGCGAGCAGCGGTCCGAGTTTACCCGCGGCCGCCAACGGCTCGATGCCGCGTTTGAATTCGTCCACATCAGAGATGCTCACGGCAGTCTTGTCGCGGGCCATGTCCGGGTGCGTGAACTTCTGATACAGCTTGACGGCGAACTCGAACCCTGCTGGTGTTCGCTTCGCCCATCCAAGCGACACCTGCGCCCGCGGCTGGCCATAAAAGGTGGAGTTCACCTCGACGGTGTTGAAGCGCTCGGCGTAGAAGCGCAGATCGTCGAATTTCGGCGGGCGTTGCCCTCGAACCGGGTAGAAGATCCCGTTCCACGTCCCGCGTCCGCTGGGATAGTTCCAGCCGGACGTGCCAATTCGAACAGCCATACGGTCTATTAAAATGGAAAATTCGGGCGACGATGCTGACCATCAACGAGATCTTCCACTCGATTCAGGGCGAATCGACCTTCGCAGGCGAGCCGTGTGTGTTCGTGCGCCTCACCGCGTGCGATCTTCGTTGCAGTTGGTGTGACACACCGTACGCGTTCTACGAAGGCCGCAAGATGTCGGTGGACGAGGTCATTCGCGAAGTCGAGCGGTATCACTGCTCCATGGTCGAAGTCACCGGTGGGGAGCCGCTCCTGCAGCAGGAGGTCTACCCGCTGATGGATCGTCTGCTCGACGCGGGAAAGACGGTTCTTCTCGAAACCGGCGGACATCGAAGCATCGAGCGCGTGCCGGCCGGCGTGGTGCGTATCGTCGATGTCAAGTGTCCGGGCTCGGGTGAGTCGGACAAGACAGACTGGACGAACCTTCAACGCGTGAGCGAGAAAGATCAGCTGAAGTTCGTCATCAAGGACCGGATCGATTACGAGTTCGCTCGCGACGTGGTGACCCGCGAGCGGCTGGCGGATCGGGTGTCGGCCGTCCTGTTTTCACCGGTCCACGGTGTTATGGACGCGAAGGAGCTGGCCGGCTGGATCCTGGCCGACTCGCTACCCGTTCGGCTCCAGCTTCAAGCACACAAGTACATCTGGGGACCCGACGTTCGAGGAGTCTGAGTGGCGGGCGAGGCAAGCGCGCCCCGTCGCGCGGTCGTGCTGTTGAGCGGAGGGCTCGACTCGTACACGGCGGCCGCGGTTGCCCGCCGCGATGGTTTTGAGCTCTACGCACTCACGATTCAGTATGGACAGCGCCACGCGCGCGAGGTCGAATCAGCCCGGGCCATCGCCGGTCTCCTGGACGCACGTCAACACCTGGAGCTCGCAGTCGATCTATCGCAGATCGGCGGATCCGCGCTGACGTCCTCGATTCCCGTCCCGAAGGATCAGCCGATCGATCCCTCGCGTATTCCGATCACGTATGTTCCCGCACGGAACACGATCTTTCTCGCGCTCGCCATGGGGTGGGCGGAAATACTCGGCGCGCGCGACATCTTCATCGGCGTGAACGTGCTTGATTACTCCGGCTATCCGGATTGCCGGCCTGAGTTCATTGCGGCCTTTGAAACGCTCGCGCGTCTCGCCACTCGCGCCGGTGTCGAAGGGGCAACGCTGAAAATTCACACGCCCCTGATTGCCATGTCGAAAACCGAAATCATCGAGCTCGGGCTGTCGCTCGGACTGGATTATGCGCAGACGCATAGCTGCTACGACCCGCTGCCGGAGGGGAGGCCGTGCGGACACTGCGACAGTTGCCGCTTGCGCGCGGCAGGCTTCGCCGCCGCTGGCGTCGCCGATCCATTGCTCCGCTGAAGAGGTTAAGATCGTCGCGTGGCACTACCGCTCCGCCGCCAAATCATCATCATCAACGCCGCCATCCTCCTGCCGCTGATTGGCGTGGTGGCGTTGTCGTCGCGAGCGACGTACCTCGAGCAGATCAGCCACATCGAGGCCGAAAGCCATTCGATTGCTTCGGTGATGGTCGTGTATCTCGAACGCGGCCTGGACCTCAGCGCCCTGCAGGACGAGATCGAACGTGTGCCGCTGCCCGAGGGCTCGGTGATCACAATCACCGACGACGAGGGCGTCGTTCTGGCGCGCAGCCGTGACCGTGCGCGGTACGTCGGCCGAAAGGTCGACTTTGGCACCGCGCCCGCGCGAGAGGTGCCGCGTTCCCAAATCCTTCCTGGGATGGATGGCATCGAGCGGGCCTTCGCAAATGAGTACTTCCCGCAGGGCCCATGGCTCGTGAGTGTGGGAATCCCGACCGCGCTCGCGCGCGAGCGTGCACGGCCGTTTCTCGAGCGGACGCTGCTCGTCAGCATCGGCGTCCTGTTGTTCGGGTTCATCTTCGAATTCCTCATCGTGCGGCAGCACGCGGGAGCGTTCGATCAGGCCATTCGCGGCGCCGAGCGCGTGGCGAGCGGCGACTTGTCTCCCCTCCGTGCCGCGCGCATGCCGTCTCTCGAAATGGATCGTCTCCAGGCGGCGTTCATCGAGATGGTGCGAAAGCTGAACGAGGCGCACGAAGCGCTGTCCGCGCAGGTCGCGGAGGAGCGGCGAATGCGCGAAGAGCTCGAACGCCTGCAGCGGCAGGTGATCAGGCAGGAGCGGCTGGCCGCCATCGGTGTCCTGGTTGCTGGTGTCGCCCACGAGCTGAACAATCCACTGCAGGCGATCCTGGGATTCGCCGATCTTTTGCAGCTGCGCAACGATTTGCCGCGCGAGGTGCGCAACGACCTGGAATTGATTCAGAAGGAAAGCACGCGCGCGAGCGCCATCATCAACAATCTCTCTCGCTTCGGCCGGCAGCAGACGTCGAACCCCTCGCCCGTCATGATGAGAGACATCGTCGAGTCGGTCGTCGAGCTTCGCCAGCGGAAGCTCGAGACGAACGACATCGAGCTCGTTGTCGAGGACGAGGCAGAGCAGCCGGTGATGGCGGTGTTCGCCGAGATTCAGCAGGTGGTGTTGAATTTCTTGATCAACGCCGAGCAGGCGGTGCTGCAGTCCGACTCGGTCAGGAGAATTCGCATCCGCACGAGCGACGTGCGCGATCGCGTGCGGCTCGAAATTCACGACACGGGCGCGGGCGTCCCTCGCGAAAACGAATCGAAGTTGTTTCAACCGTTCTTCACGACCAAATCCGTCGGCGAAGGGACGGGCCTCGGCCTTTCGGTCAGCTACGGGATTGTCCAGTCGCACGGCGGGACGATCGGCTACTCTCCCGCGGTTGGCGGCGGCGCCGTGTTTTATTTCGAGCTGCCCGCAGCCCCGGTCGCCGAAGCGTCGTCGCAGCATGTGTCATGACGACGCGGCTGTATTACCTCGAGCCATATCGAACCGCGTTCGATGCGGTCGTGACCTCATGTGAGACTCACGACGGTCGTCTGCACGTCGCGCTCGATCGAACGGTCTTTTACCCGACGTCGGGCGGGCAGCCGTTCGATACCGGCGTGCTCGGCGACGCGCGTGTTCTCGACGTCATCGATCGCGAAGACGATGTGGTCGTTCACGTCGTCGATCGACCGCTCAACGTCGGCTCGACCGTGACAGGAACGATCGACTGGGACCGCCGTTTCGACCACATGCAGCAGCATACGGGACAGCACGTCCTGTCGGCCGCCTTCGATCGATTGTTCGACGTCCGGACGGAGAGTTTCCATCTTGGAACGGCGGCCGCGACGGTCGATCTCGCGCGAGAGGTGACGGCATCAGAAGTGGCGGCAGCGGAAAGTGAAAGCAATCGTGTTGTTTGGGAGGATCGACCCGTCTCGATCAGGTTTGCGAGCCCCGAAGAGGCCATGGCGCTGCCGCTCCGGAAGGAGCCGGCGCGCGGCGGTCGTTTGCGGTTGATTGAGATCGACGACTTCGATCTGTCGGCGTGTGGCGGGACACACGTCGCTCGGACAGGTGCGATTGGAACGATCGCCATCACTGGCACTGAAAAATTTCGTGGAGGATCGCGCGTCGAGTTTCTGTGCGGCGGCCGCGTCCTCTCGCGTTTCCGCCTGTGGCGCGAGGCGTTCGCAGCGACGCGGCAGCATCTGTCCGTTGGGCCCGCCGAACTGGCTGGTGCGGTTGAACGCCTTCAGGGCGACGCCAAAAGTCTTCAACGCACGATTCGCTCGCTCCAGGAGCAACTCGCGTCGCACGAGGCGAAGGGGCTCCTCGCGCGCGGCGAGCGTCTTGACGATCGTCTGATCGTGGCGGAAGCTCTCGATGGGTGGGACGCGGCCGGTCTCAAGGCCCTGGCCGTTGCAGCAACCTCGTCAGATCCGCGCGCTACTGCGGCGCTCTTCACAACGGCCACGCCACAGCTCGCGGTCGTCGCTCGCGGCAAAGAGTGCAGCGTCGACGCCGCGGCGGTTCTCAAGGCGTTGTTCGCGCGGTTTGGGGGAAAGGGCGGCGGAAAACCCGATCTCGCACAAGGCGGCGGGTTGACGGCCAAGAAAGAAGACCTCGTTGCTGCCGCAATGGACCTGTTAAGGCGATGACGGCTGTCAAAGGCCGCGTGATCCTTAAGTTTCCAGTTGCCAGTTTCCAGTTCAAAGTTGAGGCGCTATTTTGGCGCCATCCGCAACGCGCCATCGAGCCGGATCACCTCTCCGTTCAGCATCTCGTTCTCGATGACGTGACGCACCAGCGCGGCATATTCCTGCGGCTTGCCTAAACGCGAGGGGAAAGGCACCTGCTGTCCAAGCGAGAGGCGCGCCGCTTCGGGCAGTGCCGCAAGAAGCGGCGTGTCGAAGATGCCCGGCGCGATCGTCACGACGCGAATGCCCGCGGCGGCAAACTCGCGCGCGATGGGCAGCGTCATCGCGACAATGCCGCCCTTCGACGCGGCGTAGGCCGGCTGGCCGATTTGGCCATCGAACGCGGCAATCGATGCGGTGTTGACGATCACGCCGCGTTCGCCGCTCGGTTCCGATGAGTTTTGCGTCAGGACAGCGGCGGCGAGTCGAATCACGTTGAACGTGCCGACGAGATTGACGCGGATGGTCTTCTCGAACAAATCGAGCGGGTGCGGGCCGTTTCGTCCGAGCACTTTCGCCGCGGGACCGACGCCCGCGGCGTTGACGACGCCGCGAACGCCGCCGAATTCGCCGACGGCCAGCTCGATCGCGCGTTGGACCTCGGCTTCGTTCGACACATCGGCCTGCGCAAATCGCACGCGATTGCCGAGAGACTGCTCCGCCACGCGGCCAAGATCGGCGTTGGTGTCGAGCACGAGGACGCGTCCGCCCGCTTCGACGAGTGCATCAACGGTGGCTCGCCCAAGGCCCGATGCGCCGCCCGTCACAATGAACGCTTTGTCGTGAATTTGCATAACGGCAGCTCAGAAGCATAGCAGGGCGTGCCGAGCGCCTCACGCCGCCAAACAGTGGCATTTGGGCCGGTCGCTAATAGAATGAAATGCTGCATGGTTCGCTACGATCGTCACTACTACGACGGCGAGTGGCAGACGCCGCTCGGATCCGAATGGACCGACGTGATCTCGTCGGCGACGGAGGAAGCCATCGGGCGCGTGCCGCGTGGCACGCCGGCTGATGTGGATCGCGCGGTCAAGGCCGCGCGTCAGGCGTTCGACAGCGCGTGGGGATCGACAACTGCGGAAGAGCGAGCCTCCTGGCTGGAGAAGCTCGCGGCGGCGATGAAAGGCCGTGTTCCGCAACTTGCCGAGTCGATCGCGCACGAAGTCGGCACGGCAATCGGGTACGCCACACGCGTGCAGGCCGAATTCCCGATTTCGATGCTCGGCCTCAATGCGAAATTCGCTCGCGAGGCTGCACTCGAACAAGAGCTCGGCAACTCACTCGTCGTCAAGGAACCGGTGGGCGTCGTCGGCTGCATTACGCCCTGGAATTACCCGCTTCATCAAGTCGTCGCCAAGATTGCTCCCGCGTTAGCGGCCGGCTGTTGTGTGGTTCTGAAGCCGGCGGAGCTCGCACCGCTGACGGCGATGATGCTCGCCGACGCCGCGCATGAGATTCGTTTGCCGGCGGGCGTCCTGAACGTTGTCTGCGGGTCCGGCCGGGTGGTTGGCGAGCGCATCGTCTCGCACCCCGATGTCGATATGGTGAGCTTCACCGGCTCGGTCGAAGCCGGCCGGCGAGTGGCCTCTCTCGCCGGCGAAGGCATCAAAAAAGTGTGTCTCGAGCTCGGAGGGAAGTCGGCGTTCGTGGTGCTCGAGGATGCGCCGTTCGAAAAGGCGATTCCCGCCGGCGTCAACAACTGCATGCAGAACTCCGGACAAACGTGTTCGGCGTGGACGCGCATGCTGGTTCCGCGCGGCCGGCAGCGCGAGGCCATCGAGCTGGCCCAGGCTCAACTCGCGAAGCTGACCGTTGGCGATCCATTCGATCCGAAGACCAAGCTGGGTCCATTGGCGTCGGCGGACCAGCGCGAGAAGGTGTTCCGCTATGTAGCGCAGGGGAAACACGAAGGCGCCGAGCTCGTGAGCGGCGGCGGCCGCCCGTCAGGTTTCGAAAAAGGCTACTACGTCGAACCTGCGCTCTTTGCCAACGTGGACAATCGCATGTCGATTGCACAGGAGGAGATTTTCGGACCGGTGCTCGCCGTAGTCCCGTACGATACCGAAGAGGACGCCGTGCGCCTTGCGAACGATTCGATGTATGGTCTGGCCGGTGGTGTATGGGCGGGTACGCAGGAAAAGGCGCTTGCGGTGGCGCGACGGTTGCGAACAGGACAAGTCGACATCAACGGCGGCCGGTTCAACGCGTTGGCTCCCTTCGGCGGTTTCAAGAAATCGGGCATCGGCCGTGAGATCGGACCATTGGCACTCGATGAATTCTTCCAGTTGAAAGCCATTCAACGGTGATCGTGTTCGCCGCCTTCGCCGGGCTTTTTGCTGGACTCGTTCACGTCCTCGCCGGACCCGATCACCTCGCGGCCGTCGCGCCCCTCGTCGCCGGCCGCAGCGAGCGGCAGTGGCGCGCCGGCTTGCTATGGGGCGTGGGACACACGACCGGCGTGCTTCTCATTGGCGTGCTCCTGCTGGCATTCCGCGAAGCCATTCCCCTCGACCTCATTTCGCGTCACAGCGAGCGAATCGTCGGCGTTGCCTTGATCGCCATGGGTGTCTGGGGTGTGTGGCGCGCTCGCGTTCAACACACCTCGCCCTCACATCGTCATCCAACCTCACAGGCGTCGTTTGCCATGGGGACGCTGCATGGCCTGGCGGGCAGCTCGCATCTGTTCGGCGTGCTCCCGGCTCTGGGGCTGCCGACGGGGGCCGCAGCGTTCGTGTACCTGACTGGATTCGGCATTGGCGCCGTCGGCGCAATGACAGTGTTCGCTGCTCTCGTCGGGTCGTTCGCGGTCAGAGTGCATCGGCTCGGTCGTGCCGAGCACCGTTTGATTCTCTACGCATGCTCGTTGTCCGCATTTGTCGTCGGGGCGTTCTGGCTGACAGGCTCCTAGTCTGAGACTGCGCGTGCCCGCGACTCGCCGCACGTCTTCGCCGCTTCAACTGCTGCCCGGGATTGCTCTTTCGGTTCTCGTGATGTTCACGGGCTTCTGGCTCGCCGACGTGCTCGGACGCGCGTTGATGGCGGCACAGGGGCTCAATGCGGGCAGCCCCATCTCCGGCGTGCCTATCGCAATCATCATCGGTCTTCTTCTTCGCAATGTCGTGCCGCTCCCGGCACTGCTCACGCCGGGAGTGCACTTCTGTCTCAAGACGATTCTGCGTCTCGGCATCGTGCTGGTGGGCATCCGTCTCAGCGCATTCGACGTCATGCGGCTTGGCGCCGCAGGCGTGCCCGTTGTGCTCGCGGCAATCGTCACCGGCCTCGTATTCGTGACCTGGTTCAACGATCGCCTTGGCCTTCCACCGCGGCTCGGCACCTTGATCGCCGCCGGCACGAGCATCTGCGGTGTCACCGCCATTGTCTCCACCGCGCCGGCGATCAAAGCGGACGAGCGCGAAGTGGCCTATGCCGTCGCGAATATCGTCGCCTTCGGCCTGTTCGGCATGTTGACGTACCCGTATCTGGCGCATGCGTTCCTGACACACTCCGAAACCATCGGCCTGTTTCTCGGGACGGCCGTGCATGACACATCACAGGTGGTCGGCGCGGCGCTCACCTACCGGCAGATGTATGCGGACGACATCGTCCTGAGCGTGGCGACGGTCACGAAGCTGACGCGGAACCTGTTTCTCGGCGCCGTCATACCGTATCTGACGTGGCGGCACGTGCGCGCAACGCACACCGCAACGACAATGGAGCGTCGCCTGCCGTGGACCACGTACGTACCCGGATTCGTGATTGGCTTTCTCGGCATGGCCGTGCTGCGCACGATTGGCGATGCCGGCGTGCGTGCGTCGGGCGAAGCGTTCGGCACGATTATCGGCGCTCTTTCTTCGTTCGGGTCGCTGTTCGCCCAGAGGCCGTATGCGTGGCACCTTTACGCGGGTGACTGGTCGAGAATTGCCAGTCAGCTCGGTGACTATTGGGCGTCGCGGATTTTTCTCGGCAGCGCGATGGCCGCAGTGGGACTGAACACAAGCTTCGGCGTGTTCAAGGGAGTGGGCGCAAAGCCGTTTGCCGTCGGACTGGCTGGCGCGTTGGTGGTGGGCGCCGTCGGGATGTTGATGGCGGTGCTGCTTGGACGATACGTCACGCTGTGAGACAGGCCACCGAAACGCGGAGCCACGGACGAAGACGTGAAGCGCGCTGATTGCGAAAACTACTGCAGCTTGGCGTATTCTGCCCTGGCTTGCCTGAGAATCGGGACGTCGGGGTCCGCGTCTTTCCACAGCGCGAGGAAATCCTGATAGGCCGCCTTTGCCTTGATCGTGTCTCCCGATAACACGAATGCCCTGCCCAATTGCACGTGCGCTAGTGCGCCTATGGGATCCGCGCCGACGATCCCACGATGATCGAGAATCTTCTGAAACTCGGCGGCCGCTTCCGGATACCGGTGCGTGGCCAGCAACGCTTCGCCGCGCACATACGCCGAGTGCAGACCGCCAAGATAAAAATGAGTGAAGTTGAGGCCGTTCACCGCCAGCTCATAGGGCAGAGCGATTTGCAGCTGCTCCACGCTGTCTGTGGGCTTCCCGCGCTCCAGTGCCGATAACGCGCGAAGAACCGGTACGTAAGTAAATTTGACGAACGTATCTTCCGGGAAACGTTTTTCCAGATCATCGGCAATCGGTTGCGATCGGGTGGAGTCTCCCGAAAGAGCCAGGGCAAGGCCGGCAGCGTATTCGACATCCCGGCCCTTCGAAAGCTCGAGCGCCGCCATGGCATTGCCTTTCCCTTCGGCAGCGTTCCTGCAAACGGCTTCCCACATCGCTCGTGCGGCCTGGTAACTCGCAGCGGTTTCGCGATCCCCCTCTTGCAGGGCCAAATCGATGGCTCGATTCGACGATCGGCGGGCCGCCTCCAGCCGGCCGGAACGAGCCAGCGCGAGAGCCTGCTGGTGAGTCATCGCGTGTTCCGCCTTGGGCTTTCCCCTGGCCAGACCTACGACCCGGTCCATCTGCTCCCTGTCGTCCTTTAGCAACGCGATGTTGTAGAGAATCACCAGAAGACTACCTTCACCCAGCTTGCGCTCGGAAGCTCGTTGAATGACAGTCTGGGCTTCTTCAAAGCGGTCCAGGAAATAATTCGCGGACGCAAGGTTCGCGTAACCAAATACGATGTCGGGATTTTCCGCGATCTCTCTTTGGGATGTCTCGATCACTCTTTCGAAGCGGCCGGTCCCATGCGTGGCAAGGCCCCCGAGCAAACCCTGCGCACTGGGTTGCTGCCCGCGAGGATACGTCTGCAGCCACAACTCGAGGGTTTTGTACGCCTTTTCGAGGTTTCCGGTCACTTGCCGGTCGTAGGTGAACTCGATAAAAAACTTCTCTCGATCGCTGACACGATCCCGCAGTTGCCACGCTTTTCTCGTGCTGTCGGCCGACAAGACGGAGTCTCCATCAGCACTGGACGAGAGTCCCAAATTGGCGTACGCCATCGCGAACTTCGGATCGATTTCGACAGCGCGCCGGTAAAAAGGTATGGCCGCGGCATTCCCGGAGGAGACGACTACCTTCATTCCGGTGCTGTAAGCTTTCAGGGCTTCGAGTGAAGATGTCGTCGCCTCGGCGAGCGGGGTAGACTTTTCCACCGTGGCCAGCGATTCGCCCGTCCGGGTTCTGAATCTGCGGGCGATCTGACTCAGAGCGTTCAGGACGTCTTCTCTCCTCGCCGCTACCGCCTGCTCCTGGTCCAGAGTGGTTCCGGTGTTGCAGTTCTTTGCGCGCAAGCCCAACACATATTGGCTTCCAACGCTCGCGATCGAGCCCTCCAGAACAGCCGCACTTGCGGTTCGCTCGCAGATTTGCTGAGCCACTTCCGAAGTGAGCCGCGCCTCTTTCGGCTGTCCCATCAGAGCCAGCTGTTTCTGGACCTGCCTGTCCGAAATTAGGCTTAGGAGCGGAGACTGTTGAAGCTCCACGGACAGTCCCTGGCGCAGCGTGTCGTCAAACACCGGATCACCGGTCTTGTTATCGAAATCCGCGAGGACAATCGTGTCCTTGTCGGTGAGCGTGGTTGGGCCGCGAGCAAAGAAGTAGCCTCCGACGACGAGCAACGCCAGCACGGCCCCGATGGCAGGAACCATCACCTTCCAGCGGCGGTTGATGCCAGGAGCAAAACGAGGTTTGTCGCGGACTGCGCGTAGCGCCGAATCAGTATCGCGTTTCAGCCGTTGGAGGTCGTTGCGAATGTCCGACGCGTGCTGGTAGCGCAGCTCGCGATCTTTTTCGATGGCCTTGAGAATCACCCCTTCCAGTCGTTCAGGCAATTCAGCTCGGAGTTGACGTGGCGCCCGCGGCTCTTCGTGGAGAATCGCAGCCGCGAGCGCCGCGCTCGTTGCGCCGCCGAATGCCGGTCTTCCCGTCGCCATCTCGTAGAGCACCAACCCGAACGAGAAGAGGTCGGTACGCGAGTCGACGTCTTCACCGCGCAGCTGCTCGGGTGACATGTAAGCAACGGTGCCGACCGTGCTCCCAAGGTCCGTCAACAAGGCCGTCGTCGGTTGCATCGACGGAGTCGCTGCCTGCGGTAGGGTGGCTTTGGCCAAGCCGAAGTCGAGGATCTTCGCGCCGCGCGGAGTGAGGAAGATGTTCGCGGGTTTGATGTCGCGATGCACGATGCCCTTGCTGTGCGCCGCATCCAGGGCATCGGCAACGGCGAACGCGATGTCAACGAGGGCCGGGACCTCCATCAAGCCGCGCCGGAGCCGCTGCTGGAGCGTCTCGCCTTCGAGCAGCTCCATCGCGATGAACGGTGGATCGGTGCCGACATCGTAAATGGTGCAGATATTGGGGTGGTTGAGCGATGAGGCCGCCCGCGCTTCCCGCTGGAAACGCTCGAGAGTTTGCGGAGACGCGGTGACACCGTCCGGTAGAACTTTGATGGCCACCACCCGTTCGAGACGCGTGTCCTGTGCCCGATACACTTCGCCCATACCGCCGGCACCGAGCGGGCTGACGATTTCGTAGGGGCCGAGGCGAGCGCCGGAAGCAAGAGCCAAGGGAGATCCAAGTGTACTGGTGGCGCTCATTGTAGCTCGCGTGTCTGCGCCTCGCTGTTTCGGTGCGCCACGCTTTATCGTTTGAACTCCACAATTCGCGCGAGCGCCTTGTCCATTGCCGCGTCGATCTCCGTTGCCGGCACGCGAAAGTTGTTCGCGAGCATCGAAAACACAACCGTCTCGCCGCCGTTCGTGATCGCATATCCGGACAGGGTCCGAACGTTCAATAGCGTTCCGGTCTTGGCCCAGACGTGATTCTCAGCCGCCGTGGCTTTCATCCGATCGGCCAGCGTGCCGCTTACGCCGGCGACCGGCAGAGCCGAGCGAAACGGGTCGAACAGCTTTGCATCGTTGGCAATATGCGACAGCAACCGGGTGAACGCCTCTGCAGACACGTAATCCTGCCGCGACAGGCCTGAGCCGTCGCGTGCCAGATACAACTCAGGAGCGATGCCCCAGGCGTCGAGCTGAGATCGAATCGCGTCCAGGCCGCCTGGCGCGGAGGCAGGGTGATCGGGAGGCGCGAGGGCCCGCAGCAGCGTCTCCGCGTATTCGTTGCGGCTCCATTTCAAACAGACATCGATGATCTCCGACAGCGGCGGCGATCGGTCGACGATGAGCTCGGTTGGATGCGTCGGATCGAGCGGCGAGCGGAGATCGTCGACATCGATCGCGCTGCTGGTGACAGCAATGCCATGGCGCTCGAGCGCGTCCTTCAGCGCGTGCAAGTAAAACAAGGTGGGGTTCTCGACCGAGGCGGTGATGGTCGTCGGCTTGGCGTCGGCGGCGATCCGTCCACGAATCTCGATCACGTTCGACGCAGGCAGTCGTGCGATGTCGAGATCGCTCGTCGCGCCGGCTTCGGCCGTCGCGACCAGGTTATGAATCAGCAGCCCGTGACCTGCCGGTGACGAGCTGATCGCCGCAGGTTTTCCCGCCTCGAGACCGGGCGCGATGATTAATTCGACTTGATTTTCGTTGTATTGCAGCGCGCCCACCGCAGTGCCGTACCCGTACTGGAGGTTGTCCCACGACCACCCCTCACCCAATCCCGGCTCTTCGATCGCGTTGTCGTCGCCAATGATGTGGCCACCGATGCTGCGGATGCCGAGCGTCTGAAGCGTGGCGGCCCAATCGTCGAAGACATGCCACCGTTCGGGATGACGAGGGTTGATTGAGGGATCGCCAGTGCCGATCACGATGAGATCGCCCGTAAGCGTTCCATCCGGAGCAACGGTGCCGGTCGAGACCACTCGCGTGACGAAGCGAAAGTCCCATCCAAGGCGCTCGGCGGCAACCGCTGTGGTGAGAAGCTTCTGGTTCGATGCAGGCAGCAGAAATCGCCGGGGGTTGAGGCTGAAGAGAGGCTCGTTCGTGGCGAGGAGACGCACGTCCACGCCCCACTGTGCGTGTTCGAATGCGGGAGTGTCGAACAGTTGCCGAAGATCCTGCCGGAGCGCGTCAGACGCGCTGAGTTGGTGTGTTGCGGCAGCGGGTGGCGGAAGTGAGCCGTGCGACGTGCAGGCGTGGAGGACGAGCGCGAGGAGGAGAGTGACCGTGAGACGAGAGCGCACGAGGAGATCTTAGCCGGTGCGGAGGGCGGGACTTCAGTCCCGCCGCAGCGGCGCGGCTAAAGCCGCGCCCTCCACGCGCCTCGCTACGTCGCGGGCTTCACGACTGCGTCGAGCGCCTTCAGCACCTCACCGTAATTATTCGCGTCGACTTTTCCGGCGCCGGGCTCGCCGTCGCGGGTCGCGATCGTATCGCTGCCGCTCTTGCCGAACCGTACGCGTTCGAATTTGCCTTGGTCGTGACTCGCCGACACGACGAGCTCCGATTGTGCCGGCGCGCTCGCCACGAAGGATTCGATCCGCAGGTTGGAAAGCTTCGAAACGAGATCGTCCATCTTCACGGCGTCCACGTCGGTTGCCGCGCCTCCACTGCCGACGCGCTGCCATTTGTCCGATTGATTGGCGCCGCTGGCCGCGACCTTCTGAAACTCGTACGTGTCGCTTCCGCGGACGATGCGCAGCCGCGAGACGCTGAACGATCGGAATTCGAACAAATTCTTGTTGCGGTACTCGTCCGCTGGCTTTTTCAGATCCGTTGCGAGCGTCGGATCGACGGTGAACACCATCGGACGCGCGACGTCCCGCGCGTACACCTCGCCGTTCTCCTCCTTCCCGATCGCCACGGTCGCGCGCGAACTGCCGGCGCCGATCGTGATCGTCAACGACGGCTTGTCGAGCCCGTACTTTGCGAGCACGTCGGGTGCGAGCGCGCCGCCGCTCGGCGCCTGTTCGACCATCTTCGTCATCGATGCCGACGAGAGTCTTGTGAGCAGACCCTCGACCGCGCTGTAGTCGCCGCGCGCCTGCATCGGCCGCTTGACGTTCCAGTCGGTCCCGCTCCGGGCCAGCTGCAGGTCCGTTGCTCCCGTGATATCGAGCAGGTCGATATCGTCGCGCTTGACGTTGAGGATGCGTTTGTCTCGAAGATCGAACGGCTTCTTGTTGAACGTGCTTTCCACATACGACGCGATGAGAAACACGCGTTTGTCGCCAGACTTGGCCGCGTACAAATCGCTTCCCGTGGCCGTCTTTTCACCAATGGCGATCTCGCCGGCCGCGCCGCCCTGCGCTTTGAACGCCACCTTCACGCGCGGATCGGCGAGGCCGTACTGCGACAGATCCGTCGGGTTTTCCTCCACTACTCGCGTGAGCTCGAGCCCGGCAAGATTGGTGGTGAGCCCTGACGCTTCGCTCTGATCGGCGTCGGCGGGAGCAGGCTCCTCGATGCGCCAGTTGCCGTTGACCTTCTTGAGAACCGTCGGCTGCTTGTCGGCCGTAACGCGGATCTCCTCAATCTTGTCGGCCTCGACGGCGAAGACCTTTTCCTTCGTCTCGGAACTGCCGGAAGCGCCGAATCCCCCGGCCGGACGCTTCGCCTCGACGAAGTAGATGTAGCCTCCAAGCCCCGCGAGAATCGCGACGAGCAGAAGCGTCGACTTCAGCCCTCTCACGCCCGGCGCCTCCGCAGCCAGGTGTAAACGCCCGTCGCTCCTATCAGGCCGGGAACGATGAGGAGCGACACCAGCAGAATCAACCGATGCTGATCCGCCGTGAGCGTGATCCGACGATCCTCGGGCTCGCGCGCCCGGATGGCGATCAGGTTTTCCTGCTGCGCGATCCAGTTCACCGCGTTCATGAACATGTCGCGATTGCCCTGAATGCCGAGTGCGTAATTCGCCGCGAAGTCGGAGTCGCCAATTGCGACTACACGCGATTCGGGTTTCGGCGGCGGCGTGGGTCCGTTGCTGCTCGAGTTCGTCGCCGGCGGCGTCGGCGCGTCCGTCGCCGGTGCCGATACGGCGGCGCCGAGCGGCACGGGTCCTTGTTTGTCGCCCTAGTCGGCGTTGAACTCGACTTGTCCGCCTCATGTGGTGAGGCTCTTGAGATCCGTTTCGGCCCAGCTCTGCGCGCTCGTTTGCACGAATGGCTGTGCCGTATGACCCTCGGA
>WNFU01000999.1_pt1 | contig 39690 bp, 53 predicted proteins | sample 5400121 | NCBI WGS metagenome assembly WNFU01 (sample SAMN13153360, study PRJNA577476) | soil metagenome | isolation source: 100 cm soil or saprolite under grassland replicate 1 | place: USA:California | collected 2016-06-15
GCCAACGCTACGGCCAACCGCCGCCCACCGGTCAATTCGTCTACGAGGACCCGGTCATCTGGTCACGGCGGGCGAACAGGCCTACGGCCGGCTCGGCCAGCCAGCCGCGCTGCACCAGCCGCTTGAGCTTCAACCGCAGCCCCTCCACGCTGCGGCGCTGGTCGCCCAGCCCCAGCGCCGCGGCGATCTGCCTGGCCCGCAGCGGCTTTGCGGCATCGGCGAGGACCTCCAGCACGTCCCGGTAGGCCACCGGCAGCACCGCCTCCGCCACCCCCGCCTGCCACACCGGCACCGTGACCGCCCCGCCACCCACCCGCGCGGCCACCGGGGCCGCCGCCAAGGCGGCACGGGTGATCGGGCCGTCCAGGCGCAACGCCGCCCGGACCCCAGCATCGCCGTCCTGCTCGACCTCGACACCGCCCGGCCTGCCGTCGGTGCCCTCCAGCGCCCCCCATGCGTGGTCGTCACCGTCGAGGATCTCCAGGACGGTCTGCCGCGTGATCCCCAGCCGCGACAGCAACTCCTCCTCGGCGGCCAGCTGCTCGGTCAGCTCGGCGATCCGTGCACGCAGCACCTCCGCCCGGCCACGGGCCGCGGCTTCCCGCGCCTCCAGCTCTGCCATCAGCGAACCCATCATCGTTCCCTTCCGTCACCACACGGTAGATGACGGGTCAACTCTCGCACGGCCAGACCAGCAACACCCCAGCTCAACAGGCCCCTGCGAACGAGCTACACCCAACTCGGTTCCTGAGCCGACCCATGTTCGGCGAGCTTGATCGATGGCCGACTTTGTTGGCTCCGCCGCTTGCCCCTGGTGGCCTGTTGGCATGCCACGGCATCCACCGGTCCCCGGTTCCAAGGGCGGGGCAGACCGCCCGGCCAGGCATCTGGGGGCGGAATGACATGTGCCATGGCCCGGCGCGCCGATTCATCCAGTTGGGTGAGGACAGGGCTGCCCGCCCGGTGGAGCATGAGCGCTGGGCGGGTCAGCAGCCAGTGAGCCAGTGTCGGTGGCGCCCAAGGTCCTCGGGATTGGAGGGAACTACCGCACAAGCACGCTGCATCGACCACCAGCCACACCACCAAGGAGGCCCGCATGTCTGTCCCGACCGAAAACCCAGCGGCCGCCGCACAGATCCGTCCCTTCCAGGTCAGCTTCCCCGACGAGGACCTGGCCGAGCTGCGCCGGCGCATCGAGGCGACCCGCTGGCCCGAGCGCGAGACGGTCGACGATGACTCACAAGGCGTGCCGCTCGCGACCATGCAGGAGCTCGCCCGCTACTGGGCGACCGAGCACGACTGGCGCCGGTGCGAGGCCAAGCTGAACGCGCTGCCGCAGTTCACGACCGAGATCGACGGCCTCGACATCCACTTCCTCCACGTCCGCTCCCAGCATGCGGACGCACTCCCGCTGATCGTCACCCACGGCTGGCCCGGCTCGATCATCGAGCAGCTGAAGATTATCGGGCCGCTCACCGATCCGACGTCGCACGGCGCCAGCGAGGCGGACGCGTTCGATGTGGTGATCCCCTCGCTGCCGGGTCACGGGTTCTCGGCCAAGCCGACCGCCAGCGGCTGGGACCCGATGCGGATCGCGCGCGCCTGGGTCGTGCTGATGAACCGCCTCGGATACACCCAGTTCGTGGCCCAGGGCGGCGACTGGGGTGCGGCCGTGACCCAGGCCATGGGCGTGCAGGCGGCTCCGGGGCTGCTCGGCATCCACTCCAACATGCCGGGCACCGCCCCGCCAGAGGTCGTCAGGGGCTTCGAGACCGGCGACCCGCCGCCGGCCGGTCTCTCAGACGAGGAGCGAACCGCCTACGAGCAGCTGGGCAGCTTCTACGCCAAGCACGTGGCCTACGCGCTCATCATGGGGACGCGTCCGCAGACGCTGTACGGGCTGGCCGACTCGCCGGTCGATCTCGCGGCCTTCATGCTCGACCACGGCGACGGGACCGGTCAGCCCGGCCTGGTCACCCAGGTCCTGGAGGGGACGCTGCAGAGCGACCTCACGCGAGACGACCTCCTGGACAACATCACGCTGTACTGGCTGACCAACACGGGGGTGTCCGCGGCTCGCCTGTATTGGGAGAACAAGGCGGACTTCTTTGATGCCAAGGCCATCACCATACCGTTCGCCATTAGCGTGTTCCCCGACGAGCTGTACCAGGCGCCGCGGAGCTGGGCCGAGCGCGCGTACCCGGACAACCTCATCCACTACAACCGGCTCGACCGAGGCGGCCACTTCGCGGCCTGGGAGCAGCCCCAGCTGTTGTCTGAGGAGCTCCGGGCGGCCTTCAGGTCCCTGCGGTAGCCGGGCACGGTGGGTGGCGCGTCACCGTGCGCGCCGTCCCCTGTGACCCAGGGAGGTCAGCTTGGGACGGGCCGGCGAGCGGTCCTCGTGGTGGGAGCCTCGTTCCCCTCCCGCGCCCAGGGTGGAGGGATCTGGCCCGGGCGGTCTGCCCTGCCCTTGGACCCGGAGGACGGTGGGCGTGGGAGCGGAGGCAGCTGCCATCGCAGATCCGATGGAGTCAGGTCAAGACCCCAGGGAGGGAGCTACACACGCCCATGAGCGCCAGCCGGACGCAGAACTATAGCCATGCCTCAACATTCGTTCGTAAGGCGGGCCTGTAGGCTTCCCTTCCCACAGCGCCGGGCTGCTTCCCGCGACCTCGTCCAACAGCTGCCATCCAACAGCTACCGCACTACCCGGTTCACGGAGAGTTGGGCTGACTGCTTGCTTTGGGCGGTTCAGTGTGGCGTGGCTGCGTTCAGCAGCCTGCGAGCCGAGCGCTTCAGGGAGGGAACCAATGGGCGCGCCGACCCGACGAGCCGTGTTGAAGGGCACCGCCGCGTTCGCCGGCCTGGCCGCGGTCCAGGCCTCCGGCCTGGCCCCCGCCGCAGAGGCCGCACCGGCCGGTACCAGCAGCGGGCACCCAAAGGCCAACGTGCTGCTGGTGCATGGGGCATGGGTTGATGGGTCCAGCTGGAGCCGGGTCATTGCCATCCTGCAGCAGCACGGCCACAACGTGCTCGCCGTGCAGCTGCCGCTGACCTCGCTGCCCGAAGATGTCGCCTGGACCCGGCACGTGCTGGCCGAGCGGCTGGCGGGCCCGACGGTCCTGGCCGGCCACTCCTACGGCGGTGCGGTCATCTCCGGCGCCGCCACCGGCGTCGAGAACGTGATCGGCCTGGTGTTCGCCTCGGCATTCGCGCCCGACGAGGGTGAGAGCCTCGGCGAGCTCGGGAGCCGGTTCCCGCCGCCGCCTGGCCTGGCCCACACCCAGCCTGACTCGCTGGGGTTTCTGTGGTTCGATCCGGCGGCGGTCCCGACCTTCTTCGCCCAGGACCTCCCGGTGGAGGAGGCGCGGGTCCTGGCCGCGGTGCAAAAGCCGATCGCCGCCAGGAGCTTCACTGACCTGGCGGGGCCGCCGGCGTGGAAGACGCTGCCGTCGTGGTTCCTGGTGTCTACCCAGGATCGGATGATCAACCCGGATCTGGAGCGGTTCATGGCCGCCCGCATCGGCGCGAGGACCGTGGAGGTTCGCTCCAGCCACGCCTCGCCGGCCTCCCATCCCGACCTGGTGGCCAGGCTGATCCGGGCGGCCGCCCGGATCAGCGCTCGGGGCTAGGCAGGCGGGCGGCTCAAGCCAGCGCGGGGTGCCGCTGCGCCGTTCGCGACGACCACGGCCTCGCCGGGCCTGCGGACGGCGCAAGCGAGGTGATGCCATGAAATGGTAAGCGCGTTACCGTCATTGGGACACAACGCCCCCGGGGGAGGCCGCAATGAGTACGAGCGAGGACCGCACCAGCGGCGCGAGTGGGATGGCGGAACAGCAAACGCTAGGACTCCTGGGCAGCGAACTTCGTGAGGGCTACGCCGAGATCGGCGACGTGAGGTTGCATTACGTCGAGGCCGGCGATGGGCCGCTGATCGTTCTGCTGCACGGCTTCCCCGAGTTCTGGTTCGGCTGGCGGCTGCAGATCAAACCGCTCGCGGCGGCGGGATTCCGGGTCGTCGCACCCGACATGCGCGGCTACAACGTGTCATCGAAGCCGGATGGCGTAGCGGCCTACGACACCGGCCAGCTGACCGCCGACATCCGCGCTCTCATCCAAGAACGCGGTGCCCAGTCCGCGCTGCTGGTCGGTCACGACTGGGGCGGATCCGTCGCCTGGGCCACCGCGATGAACCACCCCGAGGTCGTGGACCGGCTGGCCATCCTCAACGCGGCCCATCCGCGGAAGCTCTCGCAGGGACTGCACCACCCGGGCCAGCTCCGCAAGTCCTGGTACTTCTTCTTCTTTGACCTCCCGGAGCTGCCCGAAAGCGTCGTGCACGCCGACCACTGGCATTTCTTCCGGAACTTTCTGCGCGACGCCCACCCGGCTTACACGCCGGAGGAGATTGATCGCTACATCGAGGCGTGGTCGCAGCCGGGGGCGGCAACCGGGATGATCAACTACTACCGGTCCTCGGTGCGAACCTCGCCCAAGCGCGCCGAAGCGGCGCTTCGCCCGATCAGCGCGCCCACCCTGGTCATCTGGGGGCAACGTGATCGCTACCTCGGCCCCGAACTAGCCGAGCCCGACCACGACGATGTGCCCAACCTCGACCGCGTCGAGCGCCTGCCCGACGCCTCGCATTGGGTCCATCACGACGAGCATGAGCGCGTCACCCAACTGCTCATCGACTTTTTCGCCCCCGCCCTGCCAGCCCAGAACTGAATGCCGGCCTACACATGACCGGCCGCCGCTTGGGGTGGTGAGGCAGATGGCTGAAGTCCCGGGGATGTCGCCGTGGCAGCGGTGGACGCTGGTGCTGGTGTGCACGGCGGTGTTCATGTTGCTGCTGGATATCACCGTGGTGAGCGTGGCGCTGCCATCGATTCAGCGGGACTTGCGGGCGAGCCTGCCGGACCTGCAGTGGGTGAGCGCCGCCTATGCCCTGGTGCTGGCCGTGCTGCTGCTGCCGGCGGCCACCCTGGGTGACCGGCTGGGCCGGCGCCGGCTGTTCCTGGTCGGCCTGGTCATCTTCACCGCCGGGGCGCTGGGCGCCTTCGGCGCCACGCTCGGCGGCGCGACCGCCATCGGGCCGCTGGCCGGCGGGGTGCTGACCGACACGCTGGGCTGGCGGTCGATCTTCTTCATCAACCTGCCCATCGGCGTGGCGGCGTTCGCGGGCGGGGTGGCCCGGCTGCGCGAATCCCGCGACCCGGCCGGCGGGCGGGCCGACTGGGTGGGCACGGCGCTGATCACCGGGGCGCTGACCGCGCTGATGTTCGTGCTGATCCGCGGCAACGCGCTGGGCTGGGCAAGCCCGGCGATCGTGGCTCTGTTCGCGACCGCAGCCGTGGCCTCTGCCGGGTTCGTGATATACGAGCTGCGGATCGCCACCGCGCCCATGGCCGACCTGCGCCTGTTCGCCCGGCACAGCTTTGCCGCGACCGGGTTCGTGGCGTTCGCGATCTCGGCGACAGTCATCGGGGTGATCATCTACCTGTCGCTGTATGTGCAGAACACCCTCGGCTACTCGCCGGTCCAGGCCGGGCTGCGGTTCCTGCCGCTGTCGCTGGCCTCCTTCGCGGTCGCCCTCCTGACCGGCCGGCTGATCGGCAAAGTGGCGATGCGGGTGCTGCTGGGCGTGGCCATGGTCGCGGCCGGGCTGGCCTCGATGGCCCACCTGACCGCCACTTCCACCTGGCTGGTGCTTCTGCCCGGCTTCATCCTGGCCGGGATCGGCCTGGGCGTCACCTCCACCGGCCTGGCCTCGGCAGCGCTTTCGGCGGTGGAGCCGGCCCACGCCGGGATGGCCGCCGGCCTGGTGAACACGCTGCGCCAGGTCGGCACCGCCACCGGCGTGGCCGTGCTCGGCGCCCTCTACGCCTCCCGCGTCACCGCCGCCACCCTGCCCGCCCTGGCCGGCCCGCCCGGCGCCGTCCACCGGCTGGCCGCCGCTGTTGCCTCCGGCGCCGGCACCGGGTAGCCGCCGTGGTCCCGCCCGCCGCCCGCGCCGCGGTCACCCACGCCGCCCGCGCCGGCACCGCCAGCGGGCTCAACGACGTCCTGCTCGCCGCGGCCGCCTTCGCCGCGCTCGGCGCTATAGCTGGATTCGCCTACGGACCCGACCCAGCCAGCCAGCCGCCCAGCCCCGCCCCCGGCGACCACAGCGCACAGGCCGCCCAGCCGGCCACCGCCCAGCACCAGGCCCAGCGACCGGCCGGGCCCAAACAACGCCACCATAGCCCCATCAAGACGTCGGCGCAGACCCGCCGGCTCGCCCCAAGTGAGCATCCCGGGGCTTCCACCCCCGCGGACTGGGTCCAGATCCCCCACTCCAACCGCCTGCGCCGCACCGAAACGACCGGGAGTTGACAGCAGCCCGGATCGACCTTCGCCTGGGCCAATCGTCCGAAGATGCCGACGTTCACGTCGCCACGGTCAGCCACTTTGCTCAGCTCAGGAGGGAGCTCGTCGGCGGAGAAGAGCCGTCTCCGGACTGTGCCGCCTCCCACAGCATGTTCCACATCGCGATCGCCACGGTCGCCTCATCACGGTCGACGTGCGGGAGGCACACGGTGACGTACTCAGGAGGGCCTGGCACCTGCGCTCGGAGAACGCGGGTGCAGAAAGAGGCTGCGGACACGTTCCACAGGCGCGGATAGTGCTCGGCCGAGATGGATCCGGGATCCTCGAGCAGCGCATCGCGCTCCAAGGCCTCGATCTCCTTGTCCGTGGGCGCGCGATCGTCGGTCATCGGCAGTGAGGGTCGTTGGCTGTCCTCAGTCATATCTACATCACGACAGTCGACCCTGGCCTCGTTCTCGGCTGTCATTCTGAGAGATTGCAGTTGCCCCGATGATGCTATCGGCCTCCCTGGCCGTGCTCGGCCGTGTCCGCCCGCACGAGACCGAACTCACTCCTTGGGTACCCCTGGGCCGCTTCGATTCGGTCGCCGCAGCGTCTGTTCTCGGAATTGGGCGGCTCGGCGGTCCGCGGCCGCCTGGAAGTGCGTGTACACCCGCAGGGTGGTCGCGCCACCGCCGGCGTGGCCAATCCGGCCCGAGACTGTGCGGACGTCCACGCCTCCGGCGATGAGCTGGGTGGCCGCATAGTGCCGCAGGTCATGCAGCCTGGCCCGCAGCCCCAGCTGCTTGGCCAGCCGCCCGAAGCGGTGCGTCACCGAGTCTGGGTTCATGGGGTGCCGTCCGGCTGGGTCGAAGGAGAACACGTAGGCATCCGCTGTGAGCGTGGCGCCGCACATCTCGGCCCGCTGCGCGCAGCGCCGCCAATGCTCATCGAGCAGGGCGACGCTGTCGTCAAACAGCGCGATCCGGCGGGCGGCGTGCGTCTTGGTGTCCTTCTCCAACAGTTGCCCGCCACGCACGATGAGGCTGCGCATGATTAGCAGCTCGCCGGCGTCCAGGTTCACGTTTGACCACCGCAGGGCGCACAGCTCGCCTCGGCGAGCGCCCGTGGTCGCCGCCAGCCAGAGTAGGACCGCGAAGTCTGGGTCGGCCGCGTAAACAGTTTCCAAGAGCTGGGAGAGCTCCTCCGGGCCGGGCGGCCGGATGTCGGTCGGGCCGGGGCGCGGTGGGCTGGCAAGCGCTGCGGGGTTGGCGGGGATCCAGCCCCAGCGTGCGGCCTGGCCGAGTGCCCGCCGTAGGATCGCGTGGACCTGGCGCACGGTGGCCGCCGCCAGCGGCTTGCCGCCCGTGCCGCCCCGGGTGCGCAGGGTGGTGTAGAAGCGGTCGAGAGCCGCGGTGTCCAGGCGGCGTAACGGCAGGTCGCCGAGCGCGGGAAGAATGCTTCGGTTGATGTAGCCCTGGTAGGTGACTCGCGTGCTCCAGGCGAGATCGGCTACCTCGAGCCAGCGCGTAAGGAGCTGCGCGACGGTGGCGTCGGTTGCTGGCCGCTTGCCCTCGTTGACCTGGTTGAGCAGGCGGGCGCGGAGTGCCTGGGCCTCGCGCTTGGTCCGGGCGGTGCCGGTGAGGTTGCGGCGTTTGCCGGTGATCGGGTCATGACCGGCGTGGACGATGACCTGCCAGGCGTTGCCGCGCTGGCGGATGTAGCCCTCTGCCATGGCGTGAGGGTAGACCGTTGACAGGAGGTTGACAAGCAGCTCGGGCTGCTAGAGGCTGGAGCCACGAAGTGCCTGATCAGAGGTAGTGCGCCCGGAGGGATTCGAACCCCCGACCCGCGGATTAGAAGTCCGAAATTGAAAGTCCTTGGCGTCCATAGCCTCTATTTGTGCAGGTCGGCAACGGTGCTAATAGTCCTTAGAATTCCAACGGTCCATGGCGTCCATACTGTACGCCAATCGCTGTCCGGCAAGTAGTCCGTCAAGCGTTGTTGGCAAGGGCTAGGTTGATCAGCACGGCGACGACGGCCGAGCACCCGCCGGCGGCCGCCCAGAACATGCCTCGCCGCACCCACGTGTACTTGGAGGCGACGATGCGGGACACGAGGTAGAGCTGGTCTACGTCTCGCTCGAAGGGGCTGACCGCGACTGACCGGAGGGCTGTATCGAGTTCAGCTCTGTTCTGGCAGGAAACTACGTCCCCGAAGTAGCGGACGCCTTGCACGCCATTGCGATCGCGGGAGGTCTTCGGGCGCACGGCCAGCGCGAGCGCGACCATCGCCCACAAGCTGGCTGTGACCCCCGTCCACCACAGCCACTCGATACGCTTGTCGAGCCGGGTAGGGTTCCATGAACCGGCTAGGATCCCAGCGAATACAACAGCGGCGGTAGCTCCAAAGCCGGCCAGGAGGATCTGCGCCTTCTGGTCGGCTCTGGTGAGCTCCTCGCGCGCTTCCACCAGAAGGCGACGTGCGAGCATTGCATGGGCGGGCTCGGTGGCTTCGGGGGACTCGTCATGATGGACGAGCCCGCGCCATCGGACTCTGAAGATCACGCTGCTCCGAGCAACGGACGTGACCGGCCCTCAAGGATGGCGTTACAGAACTCCTCACCATGGGTCTCGCACCACTTCGACTTGAGGAGTCGGCATTCCTGTGCCCCCTCCGGCAAGCGATCATTCTGCGTGGTCTCCCATAGCAGGCTGGAGACCCCATTGGGGCAGCCGCAGGAGTGTGTGACGTGGCGGTTGTTCTCGAACTTCTGCCAGACCTTCTGGGTCATGACGAGTTCGTGCCGAGTGGCATGCTGGGCGCACTTCGTGGCCCAGTTGACCGCTTTTCCTGCCCAAATCGGCTCGCTGGACCCGCGCACTCCGACACGCTTGGCCAACAATGTGCTGGCGGCGATACCGACCTTGAAGCCTGTCTTCGGAACCGTCCCGCTGAGACGGTTCTCGATCTCGGGAACCAAGCTCCACTCGGAGAACGTCTTGACCGTGATCCCGGCGCAGAGCGCTCGCTCATAGCGCCGGTCACCATGAAACAGTGCAAACAGACCGTCACCCTGGATATCCACGAAGGACGGGTCGAAGGTCTCTACGGCCTCTACCGCTCCTCCTGTCGCCGCCTCGTAGATCCGGGCCGAGGTCTGGGCGTGGCGATTCGTACCCAGCTTGGTCGAGGCCGTTAGATCCACAACCACCGCGACGACATCCTCGATCCTCTTCCAGGCGCGGCGCTCCGCGTAGAGATGATCGGGGAATTCAGACGCTTCGATGATCTCGACCGGATTTGCCAATTCATGGGCGGCCTGGTCGCCAAGATCCTCAAGCAGGTCGAACAAGTCCATAGATTCCTCTGGCTGTTGAGCGCCGTGAACTGTATCCGCTCGGCATGACCGAACGGAGCAAGCGGAAGATTACACCGTTGTGATTCTAGCGGCCACGAGCCTTGAGCTCGCCATCTCCGGGAACGCTGCTGGTCTTCGAACCCAGATCACCGGCAGACCGCCAGAAGCGCAGGCGACCGCTCGATCTCGATGGCTCGGCAGGGTTGCGGTCTCTACCATGACAGCCATGTCGCAGCCTGCCGAGAACGAGAGCAGGAAGGTGATCCGCCTGGAGATCCGGCGGGTCGAGCGCCGCGTGCCCGGCGTAGGGACCGCGCTGTTCCGCGCGCCGTCAATCAGAGACGAGATGCGCCTCGCGGAGTTCCATACCGCCGAGGTGCCCGACCACCGCGCGTTCGTCAACCAGATGATCGCGGCGACGCTTGCGTCGCCCGAAGTCGCAGCCGCCGACGTCGACGCGTGGACGGAACGGGCGCGGGCGATCGCTCGCGTCGCCGTCGCCGAGGCCACCGGCTGCATCCGCTACTACCGCCGCCTTGCGGGATCCGGCTTGAGCGGCGACGAGAAGCTGTATCGCGCGATGCGCACCTGCCACGAGCGACAGATCGAGCAGCTCCGGCGGGCGACGGTGTCGATGAGCGAGAACGTCGTTCGTATGGTCGAGCAGACCGGCAAGGCTCTGCTGCAGTCCGGCGTGTTTGAGTACCTCGAGCGCAACCAGCGCCAGATGCAGCGCATGGCCCAGATCTACACGCGCAGCTTCCGGCCGGCGCCCATCGAGCAGATCAGGCGGATCAGCCGACAGTTCGAACAGGTCATCGGCCCGTCGCTCCTCGACCAGTTCGCGCACCGTGCCAGCGCGATGAACTCGTTTGTCCGCGGCTACGCGCGCATGGCCGAGCACCTCTCTCGCCGGCTCGACCTCGTCGCACGGCCGAGCTACTTCGGCGCGCTTGAGCAGATGAGCCGCCAGATCAACGAGGTGGTGCGCCCGCGCTATCTCGACTCGGTGTCCCGGCTCATCGCGCAGATGCAGGAGGCGGCCCTGCCGAGCTACCTCAACCAGGTCGCTACGTTCGGCCGGTGGCTCCAGGAGCTGAGGCGGCCGCTCGTTGAGACACTCCGCGACTTCCTCGAGAGCTACGCTGCCTGGCTTGAGCGCAACTGGGCGGAGGTCTACGCGGATCCGGATTATCCGCCGCCGTTCATGTTCGTGCTCGCGTCGCTGCCGATGGCAATCGGGCTGCCGCTCCTCCGGGCGCTCGAGACGGACGATGAGCCTCTGCTCGTGTTATTAGAGGGGGTGATCGACCAGACGCTGCTGCTCGACGCCGTGCATACCGCAGTGGAGCAGAATGCGGAACTCGACGCGATCGCGAAGCGCTACCTCGTCAGGGCGCTAGACCACCTGCGCACCCGCCAGTACGTCGACGCTGAGCCACCGCTATACCAGGGGCTGGAGCGCGCGTTTAGGCTCGTGGCGCGCCAGCGCGGGATCGTCGACGCGCAAAACAAGTTTATGGTAAAGGCGCGGACCGCGAAGGCACGCTCGGTTGAGGACCTGTTCGAGCACCTCGCACTCGAGAGGCGCTATCTGCGCTTCCTGCGCGCGTGGGTCTTTGGTGACTGGGGCAACCGGGCCCGGCATGGCGACCTGGCCGAGACCGAACATCGCCGCTGGGCGTTGCGTGCGTTCCTGGCGATCGTCGGCTGGCTTGAGTACTGCGGAACCGACGAGGCGCCGATGGCAGCGCTTGTCGCGCAACTCGAGCTCGAGGCGCACGGGCGAGCAGACGGCGTAGCGCAAGGCGGCCGCCGCAGGGACACGCTCCATGCGATGACCGGCAATGCCCGGCCGCTTCATGTCGCCTCGCGATTCTTGCTATCCAGTGACTTGCGCCGTCGGGCGCAGATAGCGTCGAGGGCGGCGCGGGGGAGGTGGAAGGCCCAGGCGGGGTGGTCGCGTGTGATGCCATGGCGCTGAGCGGCGGCCCATAGGTCGACCAACAGCTTGGCGGCGGCCTCGAGGTCCTCCGGGCGAGTTGGGATGCCACGGCGCTGGCGGTCGGCGGCGAGGGCGGCGAGGTGGGTCCGAGCTTGGGTGAGCGGGTCGGGCATGGCTGGGCTCCTGCAGGGTTGCTGGCCACGGTTGGTGGCCGCCGCTGGGTCGTGAGGAGGGCCGTTACGGCGGGACCAGCTGGGGGATCTACGCGCACGCGTGGCGCGCGCGCGGGCGTTATGCGCGCGCGGGTACCCGCGCGGGTAGGCGCGCGCGACCGAACCACCGAGCGTGGCGGGTTGGGTCATGGGCGGGCGTCCGGCGCGGTCAGGCGCCAGCGGCCCTTGCCGGCGCGCTGGACGGTGCCCGCGGCCTCCAGGGCGACGAGCTGGGCGTGGATGGTAGGTCCGGGTTGGCCAGTCCGCTCGACCAGGTCGACGACCTTCGCTCCATGGGTGCCGGCGGAGGACAGCTCGGCGAGGAGTCGGCTGGCCGGGTCGTAGCTGGCGGCTGTGGTCCTGGTAGGCGGCGGAGGCGGTGGGGTCCAGGTGGGCGGCGTGGTCGAGTCCACGGGCGGGGGCGGTACGGTCGGGCGCGGCGGCGGCGGGAAGCGGTCGGCGGCCCGCTGGGACGGGGCCGGGTCCAGGCGGGTGGCCTGCTGGCGGTAATAGGCGTTGAGCTGGCGCACCATCTGGTCGTCGATGTCGAAGCCGCGGGCGACGCGCGGGGCGACGAGGCCCTGGCTGCGGGCGCGCAGGAAGAACTTGCCGGGCGCGTCCAGCAGCTCGGGGTCCCAGCCGCGCCGGGCGGCGCCGCTGCCGAAGATCAGCTCGGCGTCCTTGGGATCCTCCAGGCCCATGCAGATGCGGACGCGGAGCTGCTGGCGGAGCTGATCGGAGCCGAGCGTGTCGTGGGTCGCGCGGAGGCTGGTCGCCACCAGGCTCACGCCGACCGACCGGCCGCGGTTGGCGATGGACTCCTCCAGCGCGATCGCCTTGGGACAGGTGCGGACCAGCTCGGCGTGCTCGTCGATGACGATCTTGAGCTCCGGCCACTGCGGGCTGGTGGGCCAGTGCTTCTCGCCGCGGGCGGCGCGCGCTTCCAGGACCGCGACGGCGGCCTGGAGGAGTTGCTCGGCCTCCTCGGGGGTGGTGGCGATCCGGTCGAGGCAGTCCCGCCACGGGCCGAGCTCGGCGCCGCCCTTGAAGTCGATGCCCCACGGCACAACGTCGCCGGCGGCGGCCAGTTCGCTGAGGATGACGTTGAGCAGGACGCTCTTGCCGGAGCCGGTGGCGCCGACAATGAACACGTGCTGGTGCGACAAGTCCACGGTGCAGGGCAGGCCGTCTTCGTAGGCGCCGAGCAGCATGGGGTGGGTGATCGAGCCCATGGTGGGGCCGGGGTAGGGGATCGGGCTGGCGAACGGGTCGCGCTCGACCACGCGGAGCCGGACTCGGCGCGCCAGGGTGGGGTCCTCTTCGATGCGGACGGCGCGCGGGCGGACCTCCAGGGCGGACTCGAGGGCCGTCTTGGCTTCCAGGGCGTGCTTGAGAACGCGGCCGAGCGGCAGCAGCAGGCCGGCGCTCCAGCCATAGGCATCGACCAGGACGTCCTCCAGGTGGGTGCCGGGAAGGCCGGCGGCCTGGGCGATCTGGTCCCAGCGGGCGAGCTTGCCCTCGACGCGGGCGTACTGCTCCGGGTCGGGCGTGCCCAGCACCGGTGGGATCACGACCGTGTCATCCATGGTCCCCTCTGGACCTGGATCGTCGAGCGACAGGTCCAGGGTGGCGGCGTCGAAGTCGTCGGGGCCGAGGTCGTCGCCCTGGTGGTCGTCGTCCGGTGGGGAGAGTGCGGCGCTCGCGCCGGCGGCAGGGCCGCTGGTACAAAACCAGTGGCCGAACACGGTCAGCGCCGCGACAGGGATGGCGTTGCGCCACCCGAGCAGGACCAGCGACCAGCCGCCGGCGGTCCCGACAGCAAGCAGCCGGCCTCCCCAGCCGACGACGGGCCACAGCAGCACCGCGGGGACCAAGCCAAGCGCGGCCATCAAGACCTCCCCAGGCCCGAGGATCCCGGCCAGCAACACGCCAAGCACCGCGACGAAGGCGATCCGCTGCCAACGCGGGCGGCCGATGCGGTAGCGCCGCACGTCGGTGAGCAACTTCAACTCCTCCCGGATGAAGGGCAGACGGGTAAGGAACGCCAGCAGGCGTGCGCCGCCGCGCCGGCCGCGCCTTGGAGGAACCTGCGTGTCACGGCCGTCGGGCACGGCCGGGCCGAGGCGTGATGTGTCCAGGTCGGGGAAGGCCATGCGAGCCTCCTGCGCCGTCGATCATCGATTCGGCTAGGACGATACGGCCTGCTCACGACGAAAAGCGAGTACACACTGTTTGACACTTAAGCGTCAATCCCTGTCCGTGGTGGGTTCAAAGAGGCCGTTGCAGGCGCCGCACACGATCGGGGCCTGGTCGAGGGTGCGGGGGGCGACACGGATGCGCCGCCCACAGCCGCAGGCACAGGCCAGCAGGTTCCGCGAGCTGGCGGTACGGCCGTTGGGTAGCTCGGCGTGGCGCCACAGCACCAGCGCGGGCTCCAGGTCGGCGAGCGTGCCGGTGTAGCTCGTGACAGTGGCGTCTGGGACGTGGGTGACGGACCAGCCGATGCGCGGATCGTGGTCCACCTGGAGGCCGAGTTCGGCGGCGAGGTCGGCGTAGCGGCGGTTGTGGTAGCGGCCCTGGCGGCTGGTGTCCTGGATCCTGCGGGCGTGGGCCAGTCCGTGGGCGGCCTCGTGCAGCAGCGTGCCGAGCACCTCGCGGGCGGGGCGCCGCAGGCCCTCGCCGCCGACCAGGACCTCGGGCCGGTTGCTGCCGGCGACGTGCCAGCGGCCGGCGGCGAAGTGGCCCCACTTGAATAGCCCGCGTGCCGTCTCGCCGCCGGCGGCGACGATCACGATCACCTCGGGCAACTCCGGATGGCGCATGCGGATCTGCTGCCAGGCCCGCTCCAATGCGGCGACGACCACGCTCGCCGCAGGCGAGGTGGTGGCGTCGGGGCGGTGCGAGCTCGCCATGTGTGCCCTCCTTCCGGCGGCGCGAGGTCAGTCCTCGTCGGGCTGCAGAATGGTCAGGACCGGCTCGCCGGCGTCGCCGGGGCCGCAGTACAGCACCAGCGAGACCAGGCACAGCGCGTCCTGCTGGTCGTCGTCGAGGTCGTCGATCGGGATCCGGCCGCGGTCGCGCGGCACCCGGTAGAGCTGGAAGCCCACTCGGTGGTTGCCGCGGGCGCGCCGCGCGGCCTGCGCGGCCATCGCCATGACGTCCCAAAGCCGGCCGACCTCGTCCTGGAGGACGCCTGTGTGGCGGGTGTCGTGGCCGGTCCAGGCGGCGCAGTTCTCGAACACCGCGCGGGTCAGCGCGACAGGAAGCATGAAGCCGGCGTCTGCAGCGAGGCTCTGGTCGACAGGGACCAGCGTGCCGTCCGCGATCGCCTGGGCTCGGGTGTAGATGCTGATCGGCTCGCCGAACACCTCGTCGGGACCGTGGGAGTCGGAGCTGGGCATATTGAGACCTCCTTCAGCGGAGTCGTTCGCGGTCGGTCGTCTTGGGGTCGGCCGGGCGCGTGCTGGAGCGAGCGCCGGACATATCGCCGGTCTGCCAGGCCTCCCAGCGGGGCCGATTACAGGTGAAGCAGGGCCGCAGGTGGACCTGCGTGTAGGGCTCGGGGTTGCGGTAGGCGCCGGCGGGGACCTCGACCAGGACGGGCACCCAACCGGGCTGTTCGCCGGCGACGTGGGTGACCGGGTTGGTCGGGCCGCACTCGGGGCAGCGGTTGCCGAGTTCCCGATCGACCTCGCCGAGCCGGACGCGTTCGGCCCGCTCGCGTTGAGCGGCACGCCGTGCCTGGAGCTCGTCCCGCAGGGCGGCAGGCTCCGGTGCAGCAGGGTCCGCCGTCATTTGGCCAGGAGTTGGCACGAGCCGGAAGGCGTCGGTCATGGGCCGGCCTCCCGGACGGCCTGCTTGCAGACCTGTTCGGCGTAGCGCCACAGCGCGTCACCGACATGGCCGCGAGCCAGCGCCTGGTCGACGCCGAAGATCGCCAGGGCGCGCCAGCGGCGAAGCAGCACCATCGCGCGCTTCCAGTCCGACGGCTCGAGCTGGTCGCCGGTGAGCGCGGTGATGTACCAGGCGAGGAACCGCTGCGCCGGACCGAGCTGGTCGCCGAGCCGGTCGATGAGGTCGGCGAAGCGGCGCTGGGCGTGTCCGGCTAGGTCCCACGAGCGGTGGCCTTGTGCGAGCTCGCCGGCCAGGTCGGCCTGGAGCGCCCGGATTGCCGCGGTGGCGTCGCCGGGCGCCGCCGCGGTTGTGGATTGGCCGCCGGCCGCGTCGTCGTGGTCGTTGTCGCCGGCGCCGCCGGCGATGATGACCGCAAGGTCATCATCATGTTCTTGGACGGGTCCGGACGGGTCTACAGGTGGGGAGGGGGGTATGGGGGGAGGGGAGGGCGTCGAAAGCTGCACCCTTTCCTGCCGAAGGCTGCGGTCATTGAGGTCCTCAATCACCGCAGAATCTGCGGGGATTTCGCCACTATTGGGTGCAGGATCTGCGCCCAATTCCTCGCCGCAGGGGCTGGAAGGACGTCTTGGCTGCTCAGGGGCCATCTTGGAGGCGTTGGGCTGAATGGGTGCGAGATCTGCACCCATTTGGGGGGGGCCGCCGCCTATGAGGACGCGGTAGACGGTGACCCGGCCGCCGTCGCGGCCACCGCGGCCGGGTCGTTCGATCTCCAGCTCGCCAAGCTCGAGCAGGCGGGCGATGCACTGCTGGACGGTCCGCTCGCTGAGCTTGGTCTTGTCCTTGAGCCGTTCGATGCCGGGGTAGGCGTTGCCGCCGTGGTCCTCGGCCGAGTCGGCGATCGCGAGCAGCACCAGGCGGACGTTGCCCTTGGCCTGGGAGTGGTCCCAGACCCAGCTCATCACCTTCACACTCACCAGGCGGCCTCCAACGTCCTCGGATGCGGCAGCGCCCCCGCTCGGCTCGCTGGTGGCGTTGCGTCGGGAAGGCGGCTCGGAGTGCCGGTGGGCCGCCATGGCAGCCGCAGCTCTCGCTGAAGCCGATGCAGCTCCCGTTCGACCAGCAGTCGCGGGAGCTCCGCGGCCACCGCCCGCCCGATGCGTCCGACCAGACGACCGGCAGCCGCCAGGTCCTCGAGCACCAGGCCGCCATCCAGCAACCGCGCCGCGCCGACCGGGCCGACACCGGCGACACCCGCCAGTCCGTCGGAGGCGTCCCCGCACAGCGCCCGGTAGTCGCACCACTGCGCCGGCGTGACCTTGTAGCGGGCCTCGACGAGAACGACGTCCGTCAGCCGCTCGCCCGGCCGGCGCCCGGGGTCCACCAGTCGCACCTGGTGGGAGACGAGCTGGACGAAGTCCCGGTCAGAGGACATGACCATGCACGGCCTCGTGGGCTCGAGCGACACCACCGAGGCGATCAGGTCGTCAGCCTCGACGCCCGGCAGCTCCAGCCAGGCGATCCCAGCCAGCTCCAGGGCACCAGGCAGCCGCACCAGCGTGGCGGCAACCCGCGGGTCCAGCGGCGGGCGGTTGCGCTTGTAGGCCGGACAGATCGACTGGCGGACGGCGGCGCCGTCGGCCGCGTCGAAACAGACGACCCATTCGGCGGGCTGGCGCAACTCCCGGCCGAGCGAGCGCAGCAGGCCGAGGAATCGTTCCGTCCCGTCGGCCGTGGCGTCGCCGGCGAGGGTGGCGCGGTACGCGAGGTTGTGCCCGTCGACGGCGACCAGCGGCACCTCGGCGGCGGTTGCGGCGTGGCGCATCGGGCGTGGCTCCTTGGGCTGCGGCAGGAACGCGAGGACGGTGGCGTTGGGTGAAGCGCCGTGGTCGGTGAACAGGCAGGCTGTCCGGTGACGGCGCGGCGGCCGGCGGCGCGGATCGGAGGCTGGCAGGTCGTACACCGGGAAGCCGTCCCAGGTGCCGTAGGCGATGTGGCCGTCCGCGCAGAGGGATGCGCCGGGCAGCGTCGAGCCGGCGCGGGCGTCCTCGGCGATCGCCTCTAGCACCCGCCCGAGCGACCCGCGGAAGACCAGGAGCTCGTCGGGCAGCCAGACCTCTCCCCGGTCGAGGCAGCCCGCGCACGTCGTCGCCGGCGAAGCAGCCCCGTTGGCACTGCACGCGGGGCACGGATAGGGACTGGTCGGCACCAGCGGTCGGGTCCAGCCGCCGGCCGGCTCGATGCGCGGGGCGGCTGGGGCGGGGTGGCCGTGGTTGCGGATCGGCACGACACGGCCCTCTGAGGCGCCGGAGACGGGCGTTGAGGGCCGGACGGGTCCAAGGGACTGGGGGCGGCCCGCCGGCGCGAAAAGGGACATGTCCACATTGGCCTCGCGGCGGGTGCCCGCGGCGATGCTCAGAACCGGTCGTTGTGGACGTGGTGCCTGCGCGGCGTGGTGGCCCGCTCCCAGAGGCTGTACAGCGTCCAGCCGATGCTGTAGAGCGCGATCGCCCATCCCAGCAGCGCCATCGGAGTCAACGGTTGGTGCGCCAAACGCCAGAGGATCGCCGCTTGGACGGCCAGCAGCACGAGCAGAAACCGCATCGGTGGTCATTCCTTTCGGGGTGGCGGGGGCGGTCACAGGCGATCACGCTCCTCGGCTTCGCGGGTCAGCGCGGCCTGGTGGGCGGCCGGATCCCAGTACCGGTCGATCGCGGCCTGGTACAGGCGGCGCAGCTCGGCGGGGTCGAGCGCGTCGAGCTCGACTTGGACGAGGCGGCCGTGGCGGGCCACGAACCCGGCGGCGCGGGAATCGGTCAGCTTGCCGGGCTGTGGCGGCAGGTCGTAGGCCTCCACCTGCTCGGCGGTGAGCGCGACCCGGACCACGCGGGTGAAGCAGGCGGAGCGGGCGAGGAAGTCGCGGTCGATGTCCTCGCCGCTGGGGTCGTGGTCGCCGGCGTACAGCAGCACCGCGGGTCGCCGCTGGCGGGCGACGTCGTCGACGACGTCCTGGACGTAGGACTGGGAGGAGTAGCCGCCCAGCGCCAGCACCGGCACGCCGAGTTCCCCGAACCAGTCGGTGAGCTGTTCGACAATGCCGGCCTTCTCGACCGCCAGATACACCGCGATCGGCTGGCCTTCGGTCCGGTCGCGGCGGTAGATACGCCGCAGCCAGCCGCGCGCCTGGGTGTCGGAGGCGAAGCTGGTGAACCGGTGGATCTGCCGGCCGCGGTCCATCAGCCGCGGGAACCACCCCTCACGGCGGGCCTGCGCGGTCCGCGCGGATAGGCCCTTGTAGGCGACCTGGGTGTTGGGCAGCAGCTCGGCGGCGACCAGCCGGTAGAACAACTGCCGAAGGGTTACCTCGGTCGAATAGCTGGAGGCGATCTGCGCGGCCCGCTCCAGGATCGCTGGCCAGTTGAGCGTGGCTCTCATGTGACCCCCTCCCGGTCCTCGAAGAGGTCGGCCACCACAGCCACGTAGGCCAATTCCTGGTAGGGCTTGGCCACGGCGTGCAGGTACGTGGTCGATCCCGAGGTGCGCTCCGGCCAGGGGGTCGCGCCGAGCGCCGCGCACCAGGCGTTGAAGTCGGCCCGGCGCCGGGTCGGGTCGTGCGCGAAGCAGTGGGCGACCAGCCCAGTGCCTGCGTGCGCGACCGACCAGCCGACCACCGGGAGCCCCTCGCGCTGCGCGCGCTCCAGCAGGCCGGCGAGGACCCGGACAGAGCGGCGCTGCCAGCCGAGCTGTTGACGCTCGGTGACTGGGCCGAAGAGGCTGGGCTTATCCATGTACGTCATGCCTCCTCCGTCCGTGATCCGGGTCCGCTCGGAAGGTCGCCGGCGCGGATGGCGAAGTGCGTGACGTCCGGGCGGAGCAGGCAGACTCCTTCGAGCACCCGTGCCAGGTGCGGGGTGTCGAGGACGTGGCACAGCCGCTTGAGCGTGGCGGTGCTGTCCGAGGTCAGCCCGCAGTACAGGTCCATGGCGGCCTCGGTGAGGAGCCGCTCGCCGGACGACCACGGCCCGGCGGCACGCTCGAGCGCGGTCCAGTCGACGTCACCGTCCGCGCGCACGAAGGAGCCGGCCTTCCGCCAGATGAGCGGGTCGATGAGGATGTGGACGGCGGCGGCGTGCTCGCCGTCGTAGCAGGTGATCCAACGCCCATCGGGCGCCTGGAAGACGATCGGGTAGGCCGGCATGCTCACCGCCCCCTCTGGTCGTCGAGCAGGACCAGGCTGGGCGGCGCGGACTCACCGGCGGCGACCGGGTTGACCCACTGCCCGTCGGGGGTGAGCGTCCAGGTCACGCCCCAGTTCCAGTAGGCGCCGTCGCCGAGCTCCAGTTCGTCGACGACGTCCTGGTGGGTGGTCGGCAGCCAGATCAGCGCCTCCTCGAGCTCGCGGCGGCGCCGCTCACGGCAGCAGATCGGGCAGCGGCGCGCTGCGCCGCGGGCCTTGAGCTGGCGTTCCCGGTCGCGAGTGCCGCGCTCCAGGCAGGCGATCTGCCAGCCGATCCCGCGGGCGCTCACCACCTCGAGCAGCCGGGCGCCGTTGCCGGCAGTGTGGGTGGCCAGCCTGGCGTCCAGGTCGACCGCCCAGCCGGTGTAGTGCCGGGCGTAGCCGTAGCGGTTGGACGTGTCCCCGATGGGCTGGTCGAAGTGCAAGGTGTAGACCCAGCCGACCTCCGCGCGCAGTGACGGGGCGGGGATCGTGTCCAGCCAGCCGGGCCGGACCGTCATCGCCGGCGGGGCGGTGAGGGCGCCGGTGGGCTGGCGGACGGTCTGCGTTGAGGGGAGGCAGGGGCGGATCACCCGGCCACCTCCTCGCGGAACATCTGGCGGCGGCGGTCGAGCTTGGCGGTCCGCTCGGTGTAGGTCTCGCCGGCGTACACGCCCCACTCGTTGGTCTCGTAGGCCCAGATCCGGCACCACAGCCGCACGTCGCAGGCGCGGCAGACGGCCTTCGCCTTGGCGATCGCGTCTCTGTCGGTCTCGTCGGCAGCGAACCAGTCCGGGTCGACGCCGGGCTTGGTGCAGGCGCCCCGATTCATCCAGTCGTGCTCGGATCGAGCGGGGCCGAATGGCGAGGCCGGGCTGACCAGGTGGCCCGGCGAGGGCTTGAAGCTTCCCGTTGGCATCAGCGCTCACCCGCCTCGGCGTAGCCGGCGTGGCGCTCGAGCAGGTGCAGCAGCGCACCAGCGCGGTAGCCGGCGCGGGCGCTTCGCTTGGCCACGACCGTGCGGACGGCTGCCGCGCGTGGGGTCGGGACGGCCCTGTGGCCGGCAAGGGCGGCCTTGCCGAGCTGGTGCGCGGCGTGCTCCAGCTCGCCGGCCTTGTCGGCCAGGTAGAACCAGTCGCCGTGCTCGATGGCAAGGGCCAGGCGGGACTCGTAGTCCAGCACCACGACATAGGCCTCGGCGATGCGTCGCTCGTGGCCGGTCAGGGTGGCCGCAGGTAGGCTCGTGAAATCCATCGGTCTCCTCTCCTGGAGCTGGTGGGTTGGTGGGCGGGGGCGCGTCCGTCCTTGGCGGGATGTGTGGTGCGCGCCCCCGCTCCGGGCTCTGCTCAGCCCTTGCCGCCGGAGCCGGGCGGTCCTGCAGGGACCGGCGTGTACTGGTAGGCCGGCGGGACCGCCGCGGTGGTCGTCGGCGGGTCGATCGGCGCGGACACCGACCGGCTTGCGAGGCTGAAGACGACCGCGAACGCGATCGCAGCCAGCGCCAGCAGCAGGACCAGACGTCGGATCAGGCGAGACAGCACCTGCTCACCTCCTTTCCATCTCGAGCTGGCGGGTCAGTCCGGGTGGGAGCGGCCGTCCTTGGCGTGGTGGTCCGCGTCCACCCGGTGGGGCGGCTACGACAGGTCGCGGAAGGGCTCCAGGTCGTGTGGGTGCGGGTGGGTCACGGACCGTGGGCTGACCGCATGTCGGGCGTCGTGATCGGCCAGCCACTCCGCCAGCTCCAGAGCGGCGGCCTCCGGCAGCCCAGCGACCTGGTGCGCCTCGGCGAGATGGCTGCGCATCCGCCGTCCACGGCCCAGCAGGCGGAGGTCGTGGGCGAGCTGGTGCGCGGCGCCGGCGAGCTGGTCCGCCTTCTGGGCTTGGTAGTCCGCGTCGGGGTGGTCCACGTCGAGCCGGGCGGCCAGCGCACGAACGTGGTCTAGCGCGCCCTGGGCGCTCTCGTAGTCGGTCGGTAGGCTCAACGGTCGCCCTCCTCGGCTGACCCTCGACTGTCGTCGAGGCTGCGGATGTGGTCGAGGACGACGTCGAACACGGTCGGGTAGCCGTCCTCCTCGAACGTGCTGTTCAGGCCGTCCGGCTCGCGCGCGGTAATGAACGCGCGCAAGGCCCGGTCCAGCGGCCAACCGGCCTGGAAGGTGCTGTAGAAGCGGGAGTTGACGAACGCCTTGGCGATCTGGGCGCCACTGCGCACGTAGGCGCCGTCGCGCCGGTTGGAGCGGTACAGCAGCAGTTCGACGGACTCCTGCCGGGCGGCTTGCTGGGGTTGCTGGTCGGTCATGCGCTACTCCTGCCTCGGTGGCGTGGTGCTGAGGTGCAGGTACAGACGTCGGGACGGGGTCCTGTCGGGACGGGTCGTGTCAGGTCAGGGCATCGAGGCGGCGTTGTGGGCGTAGACCGCCAGCGTGAGGGCGGTACTGGCGATGACCAGGGCCGCGAAGGCGAGGAGTCCAAGGCGTCGCATTGGCGGGGTCCTTTCGGGATGGCGCCATGGGCGCGGTCAAGTGGTGGAGGAGGCCAGGTCTTGGCGGTGGGCGGGGATGTAGGTGACGTCTGGCGCCGGGGCAATGCGATGACGGGCCTCGGCCTGGAACAGGGCCACCTCGCGGGTGTCAAGCCCTGCCCAGATCGACTGGCGCTGCTCGTCGCCAGTCCGGGCGGTCGGCGTGAACGACCGCTTGGCGACGACCGTGGGGCCTGCCCTGTCGGTGGCGATGACCAGGAGGGTGCCTTCCCGGACCCGCTCGACCTGGAAGCCCAGCCGCCCGTCGGTTCGCTCGTCCAAGCCGTGAAACCACGTCGGAGACGACCCCCAGTACAGGTGCCCGTGGGTGTCCTGGGCGACGGTCAGGGGGCACAGTGCCCCGCGAGCGAGGAAGGCCAGACCGGGCCTCGCCCGGTCCACCCAGGCCAGCGCGGCCGGGCCTCGCACGGCCGCCAGCACCTCGCAGACCGCCCCGAGGTCGCCGCGGACGCGGTTCAGGGCCAGCAGCAAGATCTCGCTGTCGGTCTCGCCTTGAGCTGCGGGTAGGCCAGCCGGCAGGCGGTCGCGCAGGTCGTCGGCGTCGATGTCCCCGTTGACGGTGCCTACCAGGCTGCCGACCTCCAACGGGTGGGCGTTGGCGAGCCTGCCGGGCGCGCCCTGGGAGGCGTGGCGGGTGTGGCCGAGCGCGACCCTGGCCTGGCGCAGCAGCCGGCGGTGTTGGGGCTGCCAGAAGTCGCCGAACGGCCGGGTGGCCTTGACCACGGCGACCGGCTGCCTCGGCTGGACGAGCGCGAAGCCGGCGGCGTCTCGGCCGCGCCGTTCCGCGAGCCGGCCAAGGTCGAGGAACACCCCGGACGCCGGCTCCGGATGCGCGCACTGCGTTGAGCGGACCAGGCCGAACAGACCGCACATCTACCGCATCTCCCCGGCCTGGAGCAAGGCCGCTCGAGCGGCGATCTGGTCGGCGGTAGCGGCCAGGTCCTCGGCGATGTCGGCCTGGTGCTGAAAGCGGTCGCCCCAAACGAACCGGGACCGGTCGAGCCGCTGGGCGTTTAGGTGGGCGCCGGCCGGGACGTACCAGACCGCGTCGAGGATCCGGTCTTGGCCTGCCTGGAGCGCGATCCAGCCGTGGCCGTGGGTCCAGGGCGGCGCGGGGTGGAAGACCGCGTCCACGCCGCGGGCGCGCACCAGCTCGGCGAGCTCGCGCAGCAGCCGGTTCCTGTCCGCCCGGCTCACCACGACGACCCCTGCTGCCGGGCCGGTGGGCGGCCGTCCAGCCACCCGTCCACCCATGCCAGCCCGTCGCGGTCCAGCCCGTGGCGTGCCCTGGTCACCGCCACGTAGGCCAGCATCGCGTCCGCCGGGGCGATGTTGGCGTTCTCGCCCTTGGGTTCGCGGAAGTCCTGCGCGATTCGCACCCGGGGCCATTCGCGGCCCTTGGCCTTGTGGGCGGTGGACACGACCAAGCTGGCGTAGCGCTCATCCACCAGCCGGTCGGTGGTGTCGATGATCACCTCGGGCCCGTGCCGGTCGATGAGCTGCACGAACACCTTGAGGTCCGAGCCCGTCTCCTCCTGGTCCACGTATTCCTGGACCATGCCCCAGCTCGTGAACGCCATCAGCTCCGGGTGGCTGGTCGGGCGGCCGGCTTGCAGGTCGATGGCGGCCTCCGCGAGCCGGCGGATGTCGGCGCCGCCACCGACCAGCGCGACCCGGCGGCCGTTGCCGGCGGCGCTCATGAGCTGGGAGACCGCCTCGGCGTTGGTGCGGCACAGCACCGCGTCTACCGCACCGAGCGGCCCGACCGCGGAGTGGACATGGTCGGCGCCGCCGAGCCGCAGCGGCGCCTGGAGGATCTGGAGCCACTTGTTGGCCTCGGTGGCGATCGGCTCGCCGAACCGGAAGCTTTGCGACAGCGCCAGCCGCGCGTCGGCGTGGAAGTCGCGCATCGCGTCGATCGCGCCGCGCCAGCCGTAGATGGCCTGGCAGCGGTCGCCGACCAGGACCCGCTGGGCGTGGGTCTGCCGCTCGACGATGTCGGCGATCAGCGGGTTGGCGTCCTGCGCCTCGTCCAGGAACACCGTGTCGGCGTCAAGCACGGGGCCGCTGAGCTGCCACAGCTTTAGGTAGCAGTCGTGGGTGAACTTCAACTCGCCGTTGGGGTGGGATAGGTCAGCCCACGCCTTGCGGGCCAGTGGCACCAACGCCTGGCGCAGCACCGCACGCGCGGCCGGGCTGTTCGCGCCGGGCAGGGCGGGGACGTGTCCGCCGTGCGGGTCCGGGTCGGCGGAGTAGCAGAACCGGGCGACCGTGTCGGTGACGAGCCGGGCGACCTGCTGGGCGGTGAGCACGACGTCCTCGCTGACGCGCAGCGGGTCGACCCGCAGGAGCTTCGCTGTCATGCGGGCGGGCATCCGCGGCCCATTCAGCCGGTGGCGGAACTGCCGCCCGACCGCGCGGAACGCCAGCGAATGCGCGGTGGCGCACTGGACGTTGGGCGGGAAGGAGCGGCGAGCGTCGTCGGCGATCGCGCGGTTGTAGGCGATGTAGGTCGCGCGTCGCTTGGGCCGGGCTGCGGCGGTCATCCGCAGCGTGGACGTCTTGCCGGTACCGGCGCCTGCCTCGATCACCAGGTTCTTGCTGGCGCCGTAGGCCTCCACGATGGCCTGCTGCTCTGCCGTGGGGGTCACCTGGCCTCACCCACAGTCATGCCGCGCCGCTTGCCGATCTCGCTACGCCAGCAGGCGTCCAGTTCGGCATACGCGGCGGTCGCATCGACCACGGACGCGTCGATGTCGAAGCCGTGCGCGACCGCCCAGTCGTAGGGGTGACTGCGGACCTGGGGATCTGGATCGGCGTGGACCAGGCCGAGCAGGCCCTCGTAGAAGTCGCCGCACAGCAGCGTGAGCGGATTGCCGCGGTCGCTCGCCAGGTCGATCTGGTCGGGGTCGATCCTGGTTGCCCAGCCGGGCTGCCGCCTGTCGAGCTGGGCGGCGCCGGCGGTGGCCCGTCCGGCCAGCACCGTCGCTCGGTCGGCGGGGTCGGCGGGGATCGGGGTGCTGATCAACATCACGTGGGCTCCTCATTGAGACGAGCTGGAGGTTGGTGGCGGTGGCGCGACCGTCCTTGGCGGGGTTCCGGGTCCGCGCCACCGCTCCGGAGCGCTACGCCGCCGAGGCGGGCGTAGCGGTCGCGGCCTTGTAGGCCTTGTGCTTGATGGTCTGGGCGTGCTGGTCGGCGTCGGCGTATAACCCGCCGCATGCGCACTCGCTGAGCCGAACCTGGTAGCCGCCGTACTCGCCGACCTCCGGCTTGGCGCTCTGCTGGCGCGGAACCTCGACCGTCACGTCCATGCGATCACCTCCTCTCCCGGGGCTGGTGGGTTGGCGGCGGGGGCGTGTCCGTCCTTGGCGGGATCCCGGGTCCACGCCCCCGCAGTCGGGCTGGCCTGGTCATTGGCGGGGTGGGCGGGGGTCGCGCGGCCGGTAGCCGCCGCGCTCGAGCCAGCCGGCCAGGTCATCGGCGGCCCAGCGCAGCTCCTCGGCGTCGCCGGCAATGGCGGCGTCAATGACTCGGCTCAGGCAGGCGTCAGGGTCCATCGCTGCGCTGCTGGCGGTCGGCGCGTTCGAGGTAGGTGGCCTGCCAGCGAAGCGGCTCGCCGCTGTCGTGGTCGTCAACGGTGACCTCGCCGTCGAGCAGGAGGTCGATCGAGACCTCGTCGTCGGCGTCGGAACCGGCGGGCCGGCCGACAGCGATGACCGTGCCGCCGGTGATCCCACCGGCGACCACGCCGATGTTGATGCGGGGCCGCTGGTGGCGGGTTGGATCGTTGGGCACTGAGGTTCCTTTCGTTGGCGCCCGGTGGAAGTGGTTGGTCCGGTGCGGCGGGCTGTGCCTTAGGTGTTGCGCTCCAGCCGGCGCTCGCGCTCGGCGAGCCGGCGCTCGCGCTTGTCCAGCCGCCGCTCGAGTTCGTCGACCACGGCGGCGGAGCGGCGGTTGGCCGAGCGGGCACCGGTCGGGTCTGCCAGAAAGACGGCGACGAAGCCGGCGAAGATCACGCCGGCGGCGATGAGCTGTGCGGACATAGGGGATTCACCTCCTCTCGCGGGGGTTGGGGCGGGCAGGCTTGAGAAGAGGGCGGCGCAGCAGGGGCACAGCCACACGACCCGGTCGGCCGACAGCCACCAGCCATCCCGGCTGGTCTGGCCGGAGCGCACGTGCGTCTCCACCAGATCGGCGGCCAGGGTGGGGCGGCCGCAGGACCAGCACGGCAGACGGCGCATCAGTGGTCACCTCCGGCCTGGTGAGCGCGGTCGAGGTAGCGCCGGTAGGTGCTGCGCGTGTAGGTGGTCCATGGCCGCCAGTCCGAGCCGCCAGCGGAGATCCCGTAGGCCACGTGCATGCAGACGGCCGGGTCGTACAGGTCGGTGTTGCTGCCCAGGTGGAAGCGAGCGCGCCGCTCTGGCCCCAGGCGACCAAGCATGTTGATCTGCATCAGGCAGTAGCTGTCGTCGGGCGGGTTGGGGTTGTGGGCCCGCGGCCGGCCGTCCGACTCCGCCAAGGCGATCGCCGTGGCGGTCACCGCCTCATCAGACGAGAAGCCAGCGCGACGGCTGTACGCGTAGATCCGCTCCGGCGCCAAGCGCGCCGCGGACCCTGGCAGCACCAGCGGGGGAGTCGCCGGCTTGGCCAGCGGCGCAGGGCGCTTGGCCTTGTGGTGCGGAGGCGTGGCGGCATCGGCGGCGGGCTTGGCGCCCATCAGCAGCGCCAGAAAGATCAGCAGCCAGACGCCATCGCCGCGCCGCTCGTTCACCGGCCACCTCCCGCCTGGGTAGGGCCGGCGAAGCCGACGTGCAGGTGATCGTGGTGGCCAGCGTCGGTGAACCACGGCCGCCGGCCGAAGGCCCACGGCGAGCCCACCTCGCTTGGACGAACGCCGGTGCCGCCGCGGCCGATCCAGAGCGCCAGGGCGCGGGCGGCCTGGTTGGAGGGGCTGACCGCCTGCCCGTCGACCTGGTCGACGTCGACGGCCCGCCAGACGGTATGGTTGGAGACCCGGTGGGTGCCCGCCACGTAGCGGGAGTGGCCGGTACGGATGCACGAGACACGGACCTGGTGGTGGGCGGCGATCGCCACCAGCAGCGCGCGGACGCGGCGGTCGAGCCGGGGTGAAGCGTAGTCGCCAGCGGGCTGGCAGCCGGCCGCGTTGGTGAACGTCAGCCGCGCCGGCGGCCGCGTGGCCGAGTTGCTGGGCGGCCGATTCAGCTTGGGCGCGTTCAGGAACAGCGCCACGGCCGCCACCGCGATCAGCAGCCGCTTACGCATCGGACCGCTCCCGCTCGTGGCGGCCAGGGAACCGGTCGAGCCGGGCCGGCACGACCGGCCGGGCGGGGCCACCGTTCACGGCGGCCGTCGTGGCGGCGGGACCGGCGGTCGGCGCCTTCCCGGTCGCGAGCGGGAGGCTGACGACAGCGTTCCCGGTCCGCTCCCGATCTCGGGTGGTTCCCGCCGTGACCGGTACGCGGAGCCCGGGGACGACGGCGGGACCGGGAACGCTGCTGGTCGGCACGGCAAACCGGCCCTCGGCCTCTTCCCGCAGGTAGCGGGAGCGGGCCTTGCGGCCGGTACCGTTGTCGGGATTGCGGCCCACCACCCGGTCCAGCTCCGCCCCGCTTGGCGTGCGCCCCCGGGAACGCTCGGCCGCCCAGTGCGCCCGCATCATCTGGTCCGGATCGAGCGCTGCCGTTCCCGCCCGAGCCTCGCGAGAAGGAGCGGCGGGAACGGTTGGAGAACCGGCCTCTGTCGGCCGTTCCCGCTCTGCGGGATACGCGCCAACCGGGACCGACGGGCGCGCCGGGAGTGCGCGCTGGTCGAGGGCCGCTGTTGGCGCCGGGACGTTTGCCGATCTCCGCTGCTCCGCGCCGGCCGTGCCCGTGGTGTGCGCGGTGCCAGGGCCAGGGCTGCTGGTCTGCGGCACAGCGGCCGCCGAGACCTCCGCCTCGACATCGCCCTGGGCACGCCGCGGGGCGTGCATGACGATCAGCACCAGGAGCAACGCCACCGGCGGAACGGCAGCCACAGGCACATCCTTGGCGCCGAAGACCTGGAAGCCGAACGAGGCGCCGAACGCGACCACGAAGGCCACCCACGACAGCCAGTCCCGGCCGCCGTACCGCTGGATGCCCAGCAGCCCCGCGTACCAGATCACGTCGATGGTCGCGGCCCACAGCCTCGGCAGCCAGGTGGCGGCCATGCCATCGGCACCAAACTGCTGGTACCGGGCGGCGCGCTGCACCAACCCGTCGAAGCTCTGGATGGCGGTCGACCCGAAAAGGAACCGGATCAGCCAGTCCCGCAGTCCGGTCCCGCCGGCGCCCGCTGCCCGGCTCACCGGGACTCCCCTCGTGGAAGCGGGCTGATTCGCGACCTCGCCTTGCAGAGGCGAGCCGCGCGGCTCATCCGCCCCACCCCCACGGCGCCGGCGCAGACTGGTGGCTGGCATGAGTCGGGTGGAGGAGTTCCAGGGCTACCAGTCGCCAACCGGTGTCGCCCTGCTCGGCGGCCAGCAGCCCGGCGGCCTGCCGGGCAAGCATCGCGACCGGCAGCGTAGCCATCCCCGGCGCAAGGTGGACCTCCGCCCGCTGCCCGGCCTGGTTGGTCAGGACCGCCACCAGTTGCAGCTCGCGGGTCCCCTCCGCCAGTGCTGCCGCAGCGGGGGGAGGCGCCGGCGGGGCAGCCCGGCGACCCGCCCGAGGACGAGTCACCGTCCAGCCTGGCTCGCTGACCGCCGAGGCCCCGACCATCGCAGGGTCGTCCTCGAGCCAGCCGTCGTCGTCAGCCCAGATCGTCTCGTCGACCACAGAGGTGGCACTGTCGCGCCGTCGCCAGGCCATGCAGCCGATGACCAGGCCTGCGCACAGCCCCAGACGGGCCAGGAACGGTCCCGGCAGCGCCGTCAGCAGATAGAACGCGCCCAGGCCAACGACGAACGGCGAGGTAAGCAGGCTCACGACGATCGCCCCCCGTCCACCTCGTCGAACAGCCGGAGCAGCAGACCCTGCAACGCGGCGGACACTGCGGCTCGGTCGTCGGGCTGGGGGCCACGTCCCGGCCGTGCCCAGCCCGCCGCGTCGGCGAACTGGTCGAGAGTCTCCTGGAAGTCCTCGATTGCCGCGCCGAGCTGGGACCAGTCGTTCCAGGTCGCAGTCTCATAGAGCGCGTCAAAGCAGGTTGCTTGGTACGTTCTCAGCGCGGGCCAGGTCGTCTCGCCACGCAGCAGCAGCACGCAGGTCGTCGGGCAGGCCCAGCGGCCGAGCCATTCAGGGCTGCGCACGATCGCGTAGACGCCGGCGGTCAGGCCGGCCGCGCCAACGCGAGACGGATCATGAGCGACCGTGCGCAGGTCGCGGCGGAACCTCGAATCCAGCGCCGCCACCGCACGCCGCAGCCGACCAAGCTCCAGCCGTGCCGCCGGATCGTCGCAGGTCAGAACAGACATCCAAGCCTCCCAGGAGGTCGAGAAGGTGAGGCCGGCGACCAGACCGGTGCCGCCGGCCCCAAGGCATGGCTAAGGCCGCCCGCCTCTGGCCTTGGGCTTGCTGGGCTCGGTGGTGTCGGGGGAAGACCCGCCCTGGTAGCGGGCGGTGACGAACCCGGCGGCCTTGTTCACGCCCTCGTCCAGGGCCTGACCGACCACCGGCGTCTTGGCCAGCGTGATCCCCAGCCCGACCGACAGGACCACGGCGGTCACCGCCAGGACCTGGGCGCGCTGCTGCACGCTGATCTTCCCGGGCTTCTTGGGCTGCTGGCTGATCCGCTCCAGCAGCACCGCGATCACCACACCCAACGCGATACCGAGAATGAGCACGACAGATCTCCTCGTTGCGTTAGACAGCAGCCGGGCTAGCGACGCGTGCGCGCGTTAGCCGCGGATGCCGTCGGGTCCTCATCGGGGTTTGGCGCCGTCGGTGTGGGGGCGTCGGCGGCCTGCGTGGCGTCGCCGGTGGCGCGGGAGCCCGCGCCCATTGCCAGCGCGAACACGTCCATGGCCGGGATCACTGGCTTCCCACCGATCCGCACGCTCGGGATCTCGCCGGCGGTCACCAGGGCGTAGGCATAGCTGCGGGAGATCCCCAGCAGCCGAGCGGCCTCCGGGACCGGATACGCCAGACGGAACAGCCCCGCCGCCTTGACCGCCTCGATGAACTCGCCCCACACCAGGCCGACCGCGCCCACCATCACGACACCTGCAAGCTGTCGCGCAGCTCGCGGATCGTCCTCTCGGGGAAGCGCCGGTGGCCGCCGAGCGTGCGGCGGAACGGCAGCTTTCCCTCCTTCGCCCAGCGGGCGATTGTCTTGGGCGAGACCTGCAGGAGCTCGGCGACCTCGCTGGTGAACAGGTAGGCCGAGTCGGCAGGCGAGATGAGCTGCGCGTCCTGGACAGGCGCAGCGGAATTGGTACGCTGAGAGCGCACTTGGAGTGGTCCTTTCAGGTGCTTTTGGCCTGGGGCAGGTGAGAGCTGTCCCAGGCCGCTTTACGTTCCGGTGACTACGACGATCCCCCTTTCGTCAGAGCCATTGGCGTGACCTGTCTCATTGGCCGTTGCCAAGAGTGGCAGGATATTCGTCCGAATGTCAAGGACTTCGTCCACACCACCGACACCGGGGCGACTGCGGCGCATCCTGTGGATCGGCGATACTCCAGACGGCACACCACAGGCGCCACGGAGAGACCCTCGGGGAATGAGAGCGACCGACGAGCAGAGGCGAGCCTTCCAGCGAGCGCTACAACGTGCCCGCCGAGAACGGGGCTTGTCGCAACGCGAGCTCGCCAGAGCCCTTGGCTTCAGCCACAGCACGATCTCGTACTGGGAGCTCGGCAAAGGATTGCCCGAGCCCGCCAACGTCGTCGAGCTCGAGCGTGTCCTCGAACTCGAGTCAGGCACCCTGTCGCGTCTCCTCGGGTACATGCCGGTTGCCACCATGCAGCGCGAGATGGTCGGCGTCCTGGATGCGATCATGGCTGACCCAGGGCTTGGCGCCCGGGAGCGAGAGCTACTGGCCACCATGTACCGGGAACTCCTCCGGCAACGCCGCACTGAGCGGGAAGCGGGTCAGCATCCTGCGGGCCGCGGGGGTGGCAAGTAGCAGGGCGGCGGCTAGCTGGGCTTGCTGCTGCTCAAGGCTCGTGCACCAAGCACGGGTCTCGGCAAGTTCCTCTCGGAGCCGCGCGACCGTTCGACGGAACTGCTCACCGGAAGCGTTCACGCCGTTCGGCGGGGTCATCGTGGCTTGTCCTCTCGTGTGGGTCGCGAGTATTACGCTGCTCAGCTAAGCGCACCCGTTCGGTCCCTGGGAGTGGACGGCTCTTGACGGGACTTGAGGAGCGGGTCAACGCCCACAGACCTCACCGTGAGGTCTGTGCTCAGGGCAAAGGGAGTCGATCGCCACGGGCTCCAACAGCAGCCGGCTGCGGGCAGCCCTCAACGAGAGGGCTTGGTCCTACACACGCCTGATTGCCGAGATGCGGAGGGTCGCCAGCCAGCAGGGGGAGCGACTGCCGAAGACCGAGAGCCTGATCAGCATGATCAGCAGATGGGTCAACAGCAGGGAGCAGCCGGACACCTTCTACCAGCGTGTGCTCTCGATGGCGCTCGGGATGCCGCCGGCCGCGCTCGGATTCGAGTCCTGGTCTCCGGTGATCGACGACCAGGGTGACGAAGCCTGGGAGCTTGACCGCGCATTGGAGGCATCCAACGTCGGGCGTCACGCTCTCGATCAGCTTCAAGAAGAGACCGCACGCTTCGGGCAGCAGTACCCCAGTACGCTGCCTGGCCTGATGCTTCCACGGGTCCGCCGGCGCCTGCGCCGTGTGATCCTTCTTCTCGACGGTTCGCAGCCGAGTGGGCAACGCAGGACCCTATGCACCGTCGCCGGACAGCTTGCCGGCCTGGCGGGCGTCCTGCGGTACGACCTGGGCGATCCGGTGGCCGCCGACGCCTACTACCGGGCAGGTCTCCATGCCGCGAGCGAGAGTGACGATGCGGCATTGTCTGCCTACCTCCTCGCAAACCAGAGCCTCCTCCGGACGTACGGGGGCGAGCCTGAGGAAGCGCTGAGCCTGCTCGAGACGGCGCTGGACCAAGCGGGCCAGACCGCGCGCGTAACTTCGCAGCGTGCGTGGATCGCGACGCTGACTGCTGAGGCGCATGCTGTCGTCGGTGATGCGTCCGGCTGCCGACGGGCACTTCACGCCGCCGACGAACTTCTGGATCGAGCGGACATGGCCGCACGGCGGCAGGGGATCGACTTCTTCGGTACGGCGAGGCTGGCGGCCTACCAGACCTCGTGTCACGTCATGCTCGCCGATCCGTCGGCGGCTCTCCACGCATCCGACGAGGCGCTCACCATGCTTGACCCAGCTCACGAGCGGAGCCGCTCCTTCGTGCTGCTGGATCGCGCGACCGCCTTCGTCCAGCAAGGAGACCTCGACGCGGCATGCGACGCCGCCAAGGATCCGTTCAAGTTCCTTGAGCGTGGGCCAGCTCCTAGACTCTCCACGCGAGGCGAGGCGTTCCGGGCGGCGCTCGCACCGTTCGCATCGACGCGAGCCGTCCGAGAGTTCAACGAGGCCTTTCCAGGCGAACGGAAGGAGTGACGTGGACGGGCAGGGACGAGTCGGTTGGGGCGTGCTTGGAGTCGCCGGTGTTGCGACGCGGCGATTCGTGCCGGCCCTCATTGAATCCACCAACGGCTATCTGGCTGCCGTCGGCTCTCGGAAGATCGAGCGTGCAGCCACACTCGTCGAGCAGGCGGGTGAGGGCCGCCCGGTGGATTCCTACCAGGGGGTCCTTGAGAATCCAGCGGTCGACGTGGTCTATATCCCGCTGCCGAACAGCCTCCACTTCGAGTGGACGCTCGCCAGTCTCGCCGCCGGCAAGCACGTGCTCTGCGAGAAGCCGCTGGCGATGCGCCAGATGCACGTCGAGGAACTCATGAGAGCCGCCGCGGAGGCCCACCGGGTCGTGATGGAGGGCTTCATGTACCGGTTCCATCCGCAGTACGAGGCGGGGAACTGGGACAAGCTCCTTGTAGAGATCGGGCCGATCCGCACGGCCCATGTCCGCCTCAGCTTTACCTTCGACCGGCCGGGAGACATCCGGGAAGATCCCGCGCTCGGCGGTGGCGCCCTCTGGGACACGGGCTGCTACTGCCTAGACCTGCTGAGCTGGCGCCTCGGCGAGGTAATCGAGATCCAGGCGATGGGCGACCTGCGTGATGACTGCGACTGGTCGGCCGCGGTCCAGCTTCGCTTCGCCTCGGGGGTGCTCGCCACCGCCTGGTGGAGCTTCGACGCCGCTATATCCCAGGAGCTCACGATCGTCGGCGAAGGTGGCGTCCTAGACCTCAAGGCTCCCTTTCGCGCGACCGGTGCCGCAGCCGCCACGGTCGACGCAGGAGGGGAGACCCGAGTCGTTGAGCTCCCGACTGACGACTGCTTCCGCCGGGAGATCGAGCACGTCGGCCACGTCGTGCGCGGAGAGGCCAGCCCTGCGATTCTCTTAAGTGACTCGGCTCGGTGGATCGCCGTCGCCGAGCAGGTCGAGCGCCAGATCCGGTCTCCGCAGAAGTCGGCCAGCCGACACCGATAGCCCGCACCTGGCGGGACGGCAAGGAGCAACCATGCAGTGGAAGGTCCATGGCCACCAGCCGGTCTACGAAAGCTCCTGGGTCAACGTGGAGCTGGCGGACGTCGAGCTACCGGACGGCCAGCGGCTCGAACATCACGTGCTGCGGATGCCACGACAGTCCGTGGTCGTGGCAGTCGTGGACCAGTCCCAGCGGGTGCTGATGCTCTGGAGACACCGGTTCATCACCGACCGCTGGGGATGGGAGCTACCGGCCGGCTGGGTCGAGCCGGGCGAGGACCCCGCCACGGCCGGCCGGCGAGAGGTTCTCGAAGAGACGGGGTGGCGACCAAGCCCGCTCGTCCTCATGTGCTCGTTCAGCTCCGACCACGGCATCAGCGATTCGCGTTTCCACCTCTACTGGGCCGATGGCGCCACCTACGAAGGACCTCCAGCTGATCCGTCCGAGTCCTCACGGATCGAATGGCTCCCGGTCTCGGCTGTCCACGCCTTGGTCGAACAGCGACAGATCGACGACGGCGCCTCATTGGCGGCATTGCTCTTCCTCCTCGCGTTTGGTTCCTCGCGGGAAGGCGACCATCTGGACCTTAAGGACTTAGAATCCAAGATCGAACGTTAGGGGTATATCGGGGGGTGTTGGCCGACTCTTTTGTTGGGGCTGTAGGAAGCCTGTAGCGACTCTTATCGTCCCAGCGCTCGGGCAGGAACAGTCCAGTTCAGCGGGCAGGAGGCGCGCTCGGTGATGGCGCGGTGATCCTGGTCCAGTTCGACCGTGGTGCCGACCCGGTCGGTGACAAACGCGTGGAGCGCCAACGGGGGAACAGCTCGGCCTGGGGGTGGGCGCGCGGGTGCAGGCGCTTGATGACCGTGTGTAGGGGCACCCCGAGTCGCCGGGCGGCTTGGTGGGCGAGATCACCGACGAGCGTCGGCCGCTCTTCTACTCAGACTTATCATCTCTGAAGTAGGTATCGCTTAGGCGAAGACCAATGGCCCTGTCAAGCAGCCCCTGGACGGTCGGACTCATATTGACCAGTCTGAATCGCTGAAAGAAGCCGACAGGTCCAAACTTCTCAGCCAGCTTGCCGATCGTCTCATCAGCGAAGCTCGAAGAGACCATGTCAACCCCATCAAAGTCGAGCAGTAGAGAGGGAGCACCCTCCGAGAGATAGTTCACCAGGAAGTTGCGGAGCCTTTCGGCCGCGGCTCGAGTGCCGGTGCCTTGCGCGTAGTCTCGTATAGCGATGACATGTTGACCGGCGTCATTTTCAATGCGTTCGAGACGCGTATCTATGATCGGCATGCCAAGAACTTCATTGAGGCTTACAGGGCGGCTGACATCGAGTTGGAAATCTACGACTGTGCAGTGATGATCTTCGTCGAGCACAATGCCGTTGCCAAGCCTTCGAAGGGATACAGTGCCTGACAGGTTTAAGGCACCTCGCCCCGATGTAAGTTCCAGCCTGCCCCCATTAGCTTCCACGACGCCCCTGAGACCATAGAGGCCGTTGCCGCGGCGATCGCCGGTGCTCGTCACGCCCTTGCGAACCGCCAGGGTTAGCGAGTCGAGAACGTTCGGTGGACGGTAGTGCCCTCCAAGAAGGAATGATCGATGTATCCCGATTCCGGTATCAGCGACACACACCAGGAGCCTCTTGCTGTTTCGGAGGACCTGAGCCATGACATAACCGACGTCGGATCGAGCATGTTCGAAGACATTATCTAGGACTTCGAATAAGCACCAGTTGAGGGCTGGCAAAACGCCTTCACCAAATTCGACGCGCTCGCTTAATTCTTCGATTAGGCAATTCGCCAGGTCAAAACACTGCTCGTAATTGAAATATACCCAAAGGACCGAAAGTCGATCCTCAGCGGCAGACAGATTCTCCTTGGTTGCCTCCAGTGGGTTGCGGAAGTGGCTGCGGCTGACCAAGAAGGACTCATTCGCGATGCGTATACGAAGGTCAATCGACTTATAGTATTGCACGATGGCTGCCATTGGTACACAGCCATTGGGATAAACCCGTTCTGCGTCGCTCATGTCTAGGACCAGCTCGCTCGCATTGCTAGCAAGCGCTCCCTTGCATGCACGTATAAGGTCTACGACGTCACCGCGACCAGACATTCGCGCTATCTGATATGTGCGTGAGCTTGCCTCCTGCTCAGCCACTGATAACCCCCACACACCAGCTTGTTGGATGGCAATTCTACAGGATCTTCGGAGGACAGGAGTCTACCTCGTCACCAATGTACTCATACCTGCGGCACTATGCTCTTCCGATGCGTCTTCTCGCTATCTGCGATCATGCTTAGCGTAGTAATTCCCAACCCCAATGCGAGATGGGTGGTTGGAGGGCTACACGAGGCCGCTCTCCAACCTTGAGCCGGTGCTAGGTGCGCCGCGTACAGCTCCCGGCCGTGGCGTTCCTGCGCATCGATGCAGGCGATCACCGCTTGGCCGACGTAGCCGCCAAGCCGGACCGCCACCCGTGGCTGTTCACGCCCAACCAGCTGGGCCAATGCCCGATTGCGGCAGGTGGCGTAGCCACCGCAGTTCTGGCGTTGACGTACCCGCCCGTACGTGGAGGGACGGCGGGTTCGAGCAACTCTGCATCTGTGGTCCTCGCCGCTTGCACTATCTGGCAAGCATCGCGGCGGTGGCTACTCGACCGGGGCTCCGATCGCCTGCCAGAAGACAGCCTCCGCCATGATCCGCGTCCCATACTCCCGCGCCTTGCGGGCCTTGCTCGAAAGGCTGTCGGGGTCGGCCACCACCAGCAGGTCCAGGGCCTTGGTGACCCGGGGTGCCACAACCAAGCCAGCCGCAGCAGCCAGTTGCTCAGCCTGGGCACGGGTGATCGGCTCGCCGCCCAGCCGGCCAGACAGCGCACCGGTGAAGCACACCGTCTGCCCAGCCAGCCGGCTGCCAGCCATTCGCTGCTCTCCTGACGCCGCCTGGCGAGTCGCCGGCGGAGGGGCCGCCAGCAGTGATGCCAGCACGGTCGCCTCCATCCCCAGGAGGGTGCAGACTCCCTCCAGGTCGCGACGCTCCGCCGGGCTGATCTGACCGTCGGCCCACGCCGCTGCCACCAGTGCCCGCAGGTAATGCTGGTGGGCGTTGGTGACCTGGCCGCGAGACAGCCCCCACTCCCGGGCGGTGGCCACCAAGGCGTTGGTCTCCGCCTCGGTGATCCGCCGGTCCTCCAGCGCCCGATCCAACATGTCCAGGTAGGCAGCGACCTCGGCACTGGGGACCCCGGTGGTGTCGAGCCGGTCGACCAGGCGGGCCAGGTACGTCGCCCGCTCCTGTCGCGTCATGGTGGCCTGGTCGCGACGCAGGCACCGGCCCGACGGCGTCGCCCGGCACCACCCCCCGCTTGGGAGGGTAAGCGGCTGGCAGCCCAACGCCTCCAGGCTGTCCAGGCCACGGGCGCGGCCGGCGCCCAGGTAAGCGACCAGGAGCTGGGCGGTCGCCCGGGCATCCCCAGACGCGCAATGGGCCCTCTCCAACCTGATCCCTGCGCTCGCGCAGCAGTCGGTGAGCTTGCGGCTGGCCAGCCCAGGCGCCAGCAGGTAGGCGAGCCGCAAGGTGCACAGGGCTGGCGTCGCTGGCAGCGAATATCCCGCCCGGGTGCACTCGGCGAGCAGGAAGCTGAGGTCGAAGCGGATGTTGTGGCCAACCAGGATCGCCCCATCGAGGCGTGCCGCCACGTCCCCGACGACTTCGACGAAGGCGGGCGCCTCCAAGACATCGGCTGCGGTCAGGCCGTGCACGGCGGTGGCGCCGATGTCCCGGCCGGGGTTGAGCAGGGTCACGTACTCGTCCTCGATCTCCCCGCTGCAGTCGAGCCGGACGACAGCGATCTCGATCATCCGGTCATGGAGGCGGGGAGAAAATCCAGTGGTCTCAATATCGACCACTGCAAACGGCGTCACGCCAAGCTCGGCCGAGGTAGGAATCGCCACGCCAGGAGTATCAGGAAGAGCTACAGCGACGTTCGTGGGGTCGACTTCGCTCTGTCGAAAGAGCCTCATATGCCCTCCACTCCTTGGACACTCCGCGGTCCGCGCTCGGCGCAGCAGGCAGCATGGTCCCAAAGAGGGCTAGTCGTCAACAATCGGTCATGCATGTACAAGCGGGCTAGGTAGCCGCAGAAGCGTCGTCTCGACTGTCCACTCGGGACCAGCGACGATGGAACGGAAAGAACGCAAGGCCGCAGCTCCACGCTTCTCCTATCGGTCAGCGTGAGGGGTTCTAAGCGGGTCACCTCGCAAGCAGACGAAACCGATCGCTCGTAGGAACACTCTTGGGCGGGAGTGTTGTGATCAGCAGCTCTGCCCGCTTTCCTCGACCGGTACTGGCGACGCTGTAGTGCAGCTTTACCAGCCGCTTGGAGATCCGCCAAGACCGCACGCCCAGGTCAGCCTTCTCCTGGTCGGTTGGTGTCATCTGGCTGGCTGCGTATAGGCCGGGGTCCGCGGTGAGAGCGGGGTGATGGTCGTAGGAGAGGACCCAGCGGTAGAGTGCGCGACGCCGCAGGTATTCGGCCAAGCGGTAGTGGGCGGCTCCTTCGGTCCAGTCGCGTGGGTCGCGTGGGTCAAGCTCGGCGTGCGCGGGAGCGTAGCCACCCGCTGGGTCGAAGGAGTGGGCGTAGAGCCGTTCCGACTTCTGGAGATAGGGCGGATCCAGATAGGCGACGACCCGGTTCGGCAAGAGCTGGGGGTACCACTCTGCGACATCGGTCAGTGTTGAGTGCCAGTCTTTGCACCACACGTCGACCAGGCGATTGGTGGCGTAGAGGTGTCCGATCAGCTGCAGCCGCTGCTCGAGCGCTTGTTTGTTGAAGCGGCAGTCAATGGCGTACTGGCTTGTCTGCTGGCGCCCGCCGATGGGCCCTGCCCGGCCGTGAAGGATGCCGGAGAAGGTCGTCCGGTTCAGGAAAAGGCACTTCATGGCTACGTTGCAGTCGTCGGCTCGCGTCGGGGTCCAGGATCGCCAATAGTCCCAGCGCTCGAGCGTGACGGGCTCGGACCACATGCGGTCGATGAGCCAGTCGGTGTTGGCTGCGGCGACTTGCCAGAAGCGGGCAACGAGCGGGTCAGCGTCGGCGAGTAGTACCCGGTCCACCACACCAGCGCCAGCCAGGCGCAGAGCGGTCGACGCGCCGCCGGCGAACGGCTCGACGAATAGGTGCGGCCGGCCGATGGAGGCGGACGCCATTTTCACCAGGTGGCTGATTGCGCTGGCGAGTCCGGATTTGGCGCCGGGATAGCGTAGCGGCGACTGGTAGCGCATCGAGGCCAGCGTGGCATTCGGAAGTGCAGCGACCTTGGCGAGCAGCCGGGGGGTCGCGTCGATGTGTCGCGGCGCAGCTGCCGGTGGGCTGAGTCGGTGCGCGCTTGGGCGCACTGGTGTGTCGGTCGTCATCCTTGGCGCATGGCTTGCGTGGATGGCGGCGTTGGAGCCCGGTCGAGGCCGAGCTTCCGTCGTGCCACGAGCCGAAGGACGTCGGTGCCGACCCCGATGGGGTATGCCGCCTTGGAGTGTGCGAGCGCGACGGGAATGATGCCGTCGCGGTACATCGCTGATCCGGTTCGGTCGATGACG
>WNFU01002260.1_pt1 | contig 39675 bp, 28 predicted proteins | sample 5400121 | NCBI WGS metagenome assembly WNFU01 (sample SAMN13153360, study PRJNA577476) | soil metagenome | isolation source: 100 cm soil or saprolite under grassland replicate 1 | place: USA:California | collected 2016-06-15
TGCCGAGATCTTCGTCGCCCACCTGGGTAAAACGCGAGCCGATGTGTTGATAGGTGCCCGTCGCGTACGCCATCGAGCCCCGTCTCACTTCCCACTGGTAAGTCGCCGCCGTCGCCAGTTGGAACTTCGGGACGGTGGGCAGCCGTCGGCCAGACTCGATGCCCGAGACGACGCTCACCGCGCCGCTCGGGTCGGTCGATGTGAGCGTGGATCGCAGTTTGGAGTCGTTGACCGTTCCTGAAACCGCGAAATCGAAGTTGCGGGTGGGCGCCGCGTCGAAGTCGACCTCCACGCCCTGGCTGCGAGCCTTCGGCACGTTGAAAACCACGCGAGAGGAGCAGGAACCGGCGGTGACGGTCGCCTGAAGGTCGCGAACGTTCATCACGAAGCCGGCGACGTTGAATGCGCCGCGTCCGTTCAGCACGCGCGTCTTGAGGCCTACTTCGTAGTCCCAGACTTTCTCGTCCTTCCAGGTGTCTCGTCCACCAAATGTAACGAGGTCCTGCGCCGTACACAACGGAACGTTCAACGGATCATTGATCCCGCCGAGCCGGAACCCGCGCGAGACCTGCGCATTCAGGTTGGCTTCGCCTCCCAACCTGTAAGTCGCGATCAAACGAGGGGCGACGCCGTTGGCATCGGTCGAACCGGGCTGAGACACCAGCGCCTTGCCGTTGTCGTCGTTGCCGAAGATGCCGTCGAAGATCTGCTCCTTGTCCTCATTGAAGTGGTAGTAGCGCAGGCCGCCCGTCAGGCTGAACTCGTCGGTCAGCGACAGCGTCGCTTCGCCGAAGAGGGCGAACTGATTGAGCTTGTACCCGAGATCCGAAAAGAACAGGCTGTCCTTGGGCGCGCGAAGTCCGCGCGTCGGGATGCCGCTCAGATCTTCGAAGCCAATCACCGGCAGGTCCTGACCGTAATCGCGGTCGGTATGGCTATAGAATCCGCCGCCTACCCAGTGCACCCGGTTGGTCGCGCCCGAAAACCGCAGCTCCTCGGTCCACAACTTTGCCGTTGTCGCGTCGTTGAGCGGCGCGTTCAACGTGTAGACGCGCGGAGGCAGACCGATGCTGCCGCCGGTGATGCTGGCGGTCAGCGCGGTCGCGTCACGAATAACGAGCACGTCGCGATAGGTGTACGAGGTGATCGACGTCAGGGCGACATTGCGGAAGTTGTAGTTGAGGTTGAAATCAGCGAGCGCGAAGTCGTCTGTGAACTTCTCTTCGAGCTGCGTGAACTGTTGCCGCTCGCCAAGCGTCACCGCCGGGCGCGTCGTCGTAAACGGATTCGCGAGGATGTTGAACGCGTCGATGCGATTCCAGCCGTCAGTTTCCACTTTCTGATAGACGATTCGCGGCGTGATCGACAGGCGTGGGCTCGGCGCGAACGTGACGGCGGCGCGAACGCCGGTCCGAAAGCCGTCGTTGACATTTTTCTTGACGCTGAGATCCGGCTGCACCGCGTCGATGAACCCTGGCAGCCGGTTGTAATACGAGGCGACGCGTAGAGCCGCCCTGTCACCCATCGGCACGTTGAAGCCGAATTTTGCATATCCGCCGAAGCTGTCACCGCGAACCAGACTTCCACCGAGCTCGGCGAAGCCGGCGCGGACGCCAAGCGCTGGCTGATTGGTGATGTAGCGCACCGTGCCGGAGAGCGAGCCCGAGCCGAATAGGGTACCTTGCGGGCCGCGCAGCACTTCGACGCGATTGATGTCGAACAGATCGATGTCGGGAGTAAACAGCGACAGCGAGATGACTGATTCGTCGAGGTACGCTCCCACCTGCTCTTTCACGCCCGGCTGGTCGCGCACGATCTGGCCGGCTGAAACGCCGCGCATGGCGACCTGGCTCTGACCGGGTCCGAGGTTCTGAACCGTGAAGCCTGCAACGTTTGCCGCAACGGCTTCGATGTCCGAAACGCCGCGGGCGCGCAGCACTTCCTCGGTGGGCGCGGCGACCGAAAACGGCACCTCCAGCACCGTCGATTCGCGCTTCAGAGCGGTCACCTTGACCTCCACGGTGAGCTGCGGCTCGAGAGTGAAATCGAGCTGTCGGGCGCTCGACGACACTTCGACGGTTTGCGCGACGGGCCCGAAGCCGAACAGCGTGGCAACCACGGAGTAGGTGCCCGGCGCAACTGCAATGGAATAACTGCCGTCGTTGCCGGTGGTCGTGGTCTGCACCGCATTCGTCGTCTGATTCCTCGCGGTGATGCTGACTCCCGGGATGACGCCGCCGGTGCTGTCGCGCACGACTCCGCTGATCTTTGTTTCCTGACCTTGGGCAGATGCTGGTGCGCCGCAGATGACGAGGATGAGCACCACCAAGACGGCGGGCGCGTGGCGTCGGAACACCATGTGAGCCTCCTTGCGCAGTCGAAGCGCTCAATGATAGCGCGGGCGGAACGTTGATACGACCGTGTTCAACGGAACCGAGACAGCGCGAAAAACGGATCTGGCAAAGCGTCTTCGCGAACCTGGCGCGCCAACATCTCGCCGAGCGCTGGTCCCATCTTGTAGCCATGGCCGCTGCCACCGCCGGCAATCCATACCTCAGGCATTGCCGGGTGCCGGTCGATGATGAAATGGCCGTCGGGACTGTTCTCGTACTGACAGACTTCCGCGCCAAGGACAGGCGCGTTGGCGAGTGCGGGAAACCGACGGCTCACGAATGCGCGGAGCGCGCGCTCGCCGTCCTGTGAAGGCGTGCGATCGCCGTCGGTCGGATCGAACTCGGGTCCACGTCCATCGTCTGCGACTTTGAAACCGCGATGCAGATTGCCAGGGATTCCGTAAATGAATCGATCGGCGGCTTCTACCCACACGGGCAGGCTCGGTTCGACAAACCGTTGATCGCCGGCTGGCGTGCCGAAGTAGAAAACTTCCTGACGCGTCGGTTGCACACGCGCGCCGATCACCTCTGGAAATAATCGTCCCAACCACGGCCCACACGCGAACACGTACCGATCGGCGCGGAGGTTGTCACCGTTCGCCAGTTTGATATCCGGTCGCTGTCGATCGGATCGAATGGATGTCACCGCAGTCTGCAGATATGTTCCGCCGATCCGCACGAGCTCGCCGGCGACCGCGTCGCATGCATGTCTTGCGAGCAGGTACCCGCCTTCGTGCTCGAAGAAGGCTTTTCGGATGCCGTCGAAGCTGATTTGCGGCCACTTCTTCGCGGCAGCTGCGGGGTCCATCTCGTCGTACGCGAGTTTCAAATCGCGTAAGAACGGAAGCGATTGACGCGCGTAGCTGTCGTCGCCGCCAATCATCCACAAAACGCCCGTCGGTCGATAAAACCGTTCACGACCCGCTTGGTCCCACTCCTTCCACAACGCGAGGGCGCGGGCCGCCATTTCTACGTACTTACGCGTTGGCCCGTAGATCGTGCGAATGACCCTGGTTTCTCCACCGGAGCTCGCGCGAGCGTTGCCGGGACCCCATGCATCGATGAGGGTCACGTCGGCGCCGGCACGGCGGAGGTGCAGCGCAGTCCAGCCGCCGAACGCGCCTGCGCCAACAACCGCGACGCGCAGCGGCACGCGAGACTTCGGTTGTGCGCCCACGGTGGCGGCAGCAGACATCAGCACAGACGATTTCAAGAAATGCCGGCGTGACACCATGTGTACGAACTTGAACATCATATGATTGATGTCTGAAGCATCACAGCTTGTGCTTGGGTTGCGCAGGAAGATGGTGACCAGACGCCCGTGATGCGCGCGCTCGTCCTCGATACCCCGCACTGCCTCACCTTGCGCACTGTGCCCTTTACGCCTGAGCCCGGTGAATGTAAGGTGCGCGTGCTGCTGGCAGGCATCTGCGGCACCGATCTGCACCTCGTCGATGGCTATGCGGACTTCCGTGGGATTCCCGGGCACGAGTTCGTCGGGCTGGTCGATAGCGTTTCCAATCCAGCTGACCGCGAGTGGATCGGCAGGCGTGTCGTCGGCGAGATCAATGTGGGCTGCGGCGCGTGTGCGCAGTGCCGCGCCGGCATCAAAGAACATTGCCCGAAGCGAACGGTCGTCGGGATACGCGGCCGCTCCGGCGCATTCGCCGAGTACTTGTCGCTGCCGGGCGCGAACCTTCATCGCGTTCCAGACGACGTCGACAACGAGACGGCGGTGTTCGTCGAGCCTGTCGCGGCCGCATGCCGCATTCTCGAGCAGGCACCGCTCGCAACGAACACACGGGTGGGAGTGCTTGGTGACGGGCGGATGGGCCTCATCGTCGCGCAAGTGCTGCGCACGGTTGCGAACCTCGTGACGGTGATCGGACGACACGAGCGCAAGTTGGACGTAGCGCGCGCGCTGGGTTTCGCGACAACCCATGTCGAGCACGCAGAAGGAGACTTCGATGTCGTCGTCGACGTCACAGGCCGTGCCGAGGGGTTGCAACAGGCGGTGGCGCTCGCGCGGCCGCGCGGCACGGTGGTGATGAAAACGACCGCGCATGGCGCCGCGCCGTTCGCTTCGTGGCCCGCGGTGGTGCACGAGCTGACCCTCACCGGGTCGCGGTGCGGCCCGTTCGCGCCCGCAATCGCGCACCTCGCGTCCGGCGCCGTGCAAGTGCGGCCGGTCATCGCGCATGTCGCGCCACTCGAAGACTACGAACGTGCCTTCGATGTTGCGCGCAGCGAGCTCAAGGCGCTCTTGACAATCGCCTGAACGTGCTCTGTTAGCATTGCCGCGAAAGAGGCGACCATGATTCGACGCTGGTATCTTCTGCTTGCCGCATCTGCGCTTATCGCCGCAGCGCTCGCGATGACAACGCGCGCTCCGTCCGCGCAATCGGCTGTCTCCGACAAGCCCGCCAACCCATTCAAGCTCGCGACGTTCGAATCCGCGGGCAAGCTGCGGGTTGGACTCGTGCTCGGCGCACGCATCCTCGACGTCGATGGCGCCAATGCCCATTTGATCAAGCAGGCGCGTCTCCAGCCCGTCGCCATTCCGGGAGAGATGCGCGCGCTCATCGAACAGTACGCCGCGATCGCGCCGCGCCTCTATCAGATCGCGAACTACTTCAAAACCAACTCCACCGCGAACCTGCCGTTCGCATTCGACTTCGACAAGGTGTCGGTCAAAGCGCCGATCAAATATCCATGGAACCTGCTCGCCGCAGCGGCTAATTACCGGGCTCACGCTGCAGGCATGAGTGGCAACACGGCACCTGCGCCGGAACCGGCTGGGGCCGCTCGCGGAGGCGCCGCCATTGCCGGCGGATTCGATGCATCAGCGGCGGAGCGGGTGGTGCCCGATCGTGACGCGCCGATCATGTTCGCGAAGTCTCCGCGTTCCTGCATCATCGATCCCGGCGAGCCCTTTTACATTGTCGACGGGCGCCAGCGCACCGACTACGAAGGCGAGATGGCCATCGTGATGGGACCACGCCCGGCGTATCGCATTCCGAAGGAGCGCGCGCACGACTACGTATTCGGCTACAGCATCATCAACGACGTCAGCGATCGCGGCAGCGAGCGGCTTCGTGAAGTGACGATGTTTCCCGGGACGAACTGGTTTGACGGCAAGAGCATCGATCGCGCCGCGCCGTTCGGTCCCGTGATCGTTCCGAAGGAATTCCTCCCCAAAGCGCCGGGGAATCTGCACATCTCGACGAAGGTCAATGGAGAGGTGCTGCAGGACGCGAACACGGAGCAACTCATTTGGGACGAAGGCCGTCTGGTGGCGTATCTCACCTCACGGCTCACGCTCTATCCCGGTGATCTGATTTCCACGGGAACACCATCGGGAACCGGTGCGGAGCGGCAGAAGTTCCTCAAGCCGGGCGCCGTGGTTTCGATCGAAGTGGAAGGCATTGGCACGTTGATAACGCCGTTCAAGGCGCTGTCGGAAAGGCCGACAACGCCGACGAGATAAGCGCGGAGGTGTTTCGTGTCATTTGTTCGCGCGGGCTCCAGGCGCTTTGCTCTCGAGCTCCGCGGAAAGATCGTCGGTTTTCTGGACGACGTCAGTGGTGGTCCCACTCATGACGCTGTCCTTGGGCCCGCAATCGCTGGACAGCCGGGCCAGCGCCAACTTGGCCTCGTGCAGCCGGAGGACATTCGCATCGTATGTGGCACCGGAATGTCCAAAGCGTTCTACGATTGGGTTGCTCAAGGCTCGAACATCGCGCGCGGTGTCGGGAGGATGGATGGCGCGATCGTCACGATCGACGCGCAAGGGCGCGTCGTGTCACGGCTGGAATGGCGCGACGGTCTGATTTCGGAAATCAGCTTCCCCGTACTTGACGCCGCAGCAACAGCGAAGGCTGGGCTGACGATCAAGATCACTCCGGAGTTCACGAAAAATCAGGCCGGCGACGGGAGCGCCCTCGCCGTTACACACATGGCATCCAGGACGTGGCTTGCCAGCAACTTTCGCCTGAAGATCCACGGCCTCGAAGAGGCGTGCAGTCGAGTGTCACGAATCGAATCGTTGACCATCACCAACTCGGTCAAACGCCATTACGTCGGAACCACGCGGAGTTACGAACTGGAGCCGGTGAGTAGCAGCCCTGACGATCTGGAGATCACGCTTCCGGAGTCCAGCGCGAAAGGTTTCCGCGATTGGTACGAGACGTACATGAACGACAAACGTGCGGCGGCCGTACCAAAAAGTGGCACGCTCGATTTGTTGACCCCAAACTTGTCCTCGACTTTCTTCTCACTCTCATTCACTCAGCTGCAACCGTACAAGATGTCGGTGCCATCGGACCGTCCGGGGGCGGAGATTCGCAAGGTAAAGGTGATCATGGGCTGCCAAGGTATCCAGTTCGCCGCCAGCCCGGGCGCAAGTTGAGCGGGCCATAACCACGTCGCATGCCCCCCAGCACCTCGGCGCGTACGACCTCAGCGCTCCACAGCTCATCGCCCCGCGCGACGGCGCGCGGGATGATCTGCGCGGCCGCTTTCGGTCGCCCGCGCAGATGATCGATGAGAACACCGCCCTGGCAGGTTGCGTCGCCGGCGTTCAGGGCGACTTCGGTCGCCCGTAACTCGTGGACGTGTCGACCGTGAACTTGCGATAGTTCGAGAACTCTGCGGTTCCGCCCACCCGCAAGCTTTTCAGAAGCAACACCCGCGCGCTTCCGGTGTAGCTGGCGCTGGCCGGAAGCCACACTTCGCCGTTCACCTTGCGGCGCTGAAAGGCGGCATGTGATCCCTTGTGAACGCGCGCCAGCAGGCCGAGGCCGATTGAAACGGTGTCGATGGCTTCGATCTCCAGTCGCACAAGCTCGTAATCCGACTCGCTGACCCATGCCTTGCCCGTAAAGTGCTGCATGATGCCCCCGTCACGCGAGCGAGCCTTCACGCCGCGGCGCGGCGTGAGCGAGAACGTGATTGTGTCGTGTCCCTCGACCGTCTCGCGTCCGAGCATGCGCATGTCGTACACGCGGAAGATCTCGTCGACCAGTTCCACGGTCTTGCGCCGTTCCTTTTCGCGGTCGCGTGCTGCCTTCTCCCGATCGCTTGCCGTCTGCTGCGACAACTTGCGCACGTACTCTTCAGCCTTCTTCTGCCGATCGCGATCCTTCTTGGCGAGCTCGGACGCGGGCACGGCTTTTCCGTCCTCCTCGATCACCCGCTCCCACCGATCCTCGCCCGGAAATCCGGGATAACTCTCGATCACCTTGACGGTTTCTTTCGTCGATCGGCCGGCCTTATCCAACTTCACCTCGCGGCGTTTTTCGACGTACGAGTAACCGTTCTGCAGCTCATCGTCTGTCTGGAGTCGCTTGCGAACTTCTTCGAGAAACGGTTTCGCATCAGGCAGCGGTCGCTCCTGCGCCAGCGCAGGCGCGGTCACCGCAACGGCTGTGAGAGCGCAAATTGTCACAAGGCGCATGGCGACGACCCATTTTCCCTCGTGGATGAGAATTGTCCACCCGTGGCCAGTGGCCGGAGTCAATGGAGGGTAAGACTCAACGCGGCTTGGAAAGGACTGGCGCGCGATCACCACCAGGACCAGAATTCCACGCGCAGATATCGAGCGAGCCGGCGGGTGAAAAGGTTGAAGAGGGACCGGCTGTCACAGACGATTTTGGCGTTGCCGGTCATCTCAGGCTTGAGCAGATCTCCAGCGTTATCCAATTGGACCTTCACCTTGAAGACCCTGCGCTCGACGCCCTCTTCTTCGATTCCGGCGGGTGCAATGGCTTTGACGTGTCCGGTGAGCGTTCTTTCCGGATAGGCGCGTGCTCTGAGCGTCACGACCTGGCCGAGGCGCACGTCGCCGATTTCCTTCTCGGACACCGCGATTTCCGGCGTGACCGTGTCAAGCTCGTACACCTTCGCAATGAGGTCGCCTTTCGCGACGTGCTGCCCGATCTTGTCCTTGAACTTCGGCGTCGCGATCACGCCCGTCGCTGGACTCACGATTCGCGTGAGACGCAGTTGCTCGGTCAGAAAGTTCTGCTCGGCCTCCATGCGCGCCAGTTGCGCTTCCATGGCTTCGATGGTCTCCGGCCGGCTGCCCGCCAGCAGCACCTTCACCCGCGCCGAGGCTTCCTGAATCTGTCTCGCGGCAACCGCGACATCCTGCCGGATATCCGACTGCGCATCGGCGGAGATACTGAGGAGCTCCGCTTCAGCGAGCTCCAGCTCCTTTTCCCGCATCACCACCTGCTCCTCGGCTTCCTCGAACTGCTTCTTCGACGCGAGCCCGGTCTCGAAGAGCTGTTTGAATCGCGTGAGGTCGTTTCTTGCGTACCGCAGTCGATTTTCCGCCGTCTCCACGCTCGCCTTCGATTTGGTGACACGCGTGGCGTGAATGCGTCCGGCTTCTTCGTAGCGCTCGGCGGCGTGTTCCTGTCGCGTCTTTGCGGTTTGGAGCTCGTCCCGGGCAACCTGGATTTCCTCCGGTCGCGGTCCGATCTGCAGCAGTTTGAGCTGAGCGCGCAACTCGAGGATTTGAGCATCTACCTTCGCGAGCTCGGATCGGTAATCGCGCTCGACGAGACGCAGGAGCACATCACCGGCGCGGACGCGGTCACCCTCGTCTGCGTAGACTTCTTCGATCAGCCCGTCGACCGGCGCTCGCACGTCGGCGTTTCTCTCGGGCAGCACCTTGAACTCGCCGGACACCTTCAATGGCATTCGGCCAATGAAGAGAGCGGCGGAGATGACCAGGAGCGCGGCAACACGAATCGTCCGTCGTTTCATGGCAGTAGACCCCGTGGGGTTGCTTCGAAAAGTCGGCAGCCTTCGATAAGCGTTGCGAAGTGGGTTTTGAAAGACGACCGTCAACAGGCCTGAGAACGCCAGGAACCCGGGCCCTTGATAGCGCTCGACCATGAAGCCGCCAAACCGAATGGCGACCAGACTGAGCAGCCAGACCGAGTACACGGTCGCGAGAGATCCATAAATCAGATAGATGCGGCGGAGGCGCGGCGTCACATCGCCGCCCGGATCGACGATGGGACCGAAGAAACGTTTGACCGTGGCCTTCAGATGGCCAATGGAGCGTTGTCTCAGGTTCGGCACTTCGAGGTAATCGCTGAGCAGGTAGTAACCGTCCAATTTGATCAGCGGATTGAAATTGAAGAGCGTCTTCACGCCGGAGGTTGCCATGACGATCATCGCGACGAAATTCAACGTCGTATCGACGTCGGTCAGACGCCACACGATGGTCGCAACCGCCCAGACAGATATCTCCAGAAACGCTCCCGCGAACATCACCCACAAACGTTTTGATTTCTCCGCGAACAGCCAGGCGTCGCTCACGTTGCAGTAGAACGCGGGTTGAAAGAAGAGAAGGAGGAATCCAATCTCGTGTACGTGACCACCAAAGTGCTTGCACGTGAGACCGTGGGCGAACTCATGGGCCGTCGTAACCGTGAGGACTGTGATCCAGGCTAGCAGCAGCGCGTCGAAGCGGTACAGGCGGCCGAAACCCCACACGATCTCGTTCCAGTCCGCTATCGTGATCACCGCGGCTGTGATCAGGATCGCAACAGCGGACGCAACAAACCAGGGTGTAAAGAAGAAGGAAACCTTTCCGATGAGCCGATCGAACAAGCGATCGGGGTCGAATGCTTTGAGCCTGATGTAGAGCGGGTTCGTGTGGGACACGCGGCCGTGATGACAGCGATCGATTGTCGGTCGATCGCGTGTCTCGAGAAGGCCGATGCGCTGCAGCTGATCGATGAACTGACGGACGGTATCAGCGTCGATCGCGACACCAAGCTCACGCTCGGCGCGCTGTTCGATGGCCTCGACGTCCGTTCGGCCGTCGAGTTGCGAGGCTACGAAGTGCTCGGCTTCGCCGAACCGGAAAAACCGGCGCGCGACCGGGTCCTTGATGACATAGATCACCCCCGCCTCGCCGGATTGCTGGCTGACAACGAGGTCGCGGCGAAGAGCCGCTAACGGCACCATGTCAAGCGTGACCTCCGAGGCTGAAGTCTGAAGCGACGAAGCGACGATGGCCGACCGCGAGGAATCGACCGGGGCGTTGTTCCGCGAGCTTCAGACCTCGACCTCAGACCTCTTCCGCGTCTCAGTCACACGCAGCGACTGTCCCATCCCGTGCACCACGCGCACCGTCGCGCGATGTGCACTCCGCTCGCCGCGCGCTGACGAGTTTTCACCACAAGCGGCTACGGATGAACGGGCTGCGGCGAGCTGCCGTTCGAAACGGCGTTGCCGTTGCCATTCCCCGCGCTTCCGGAGCCGCTATTCCCTGCGGCAACGACTGAGTCGGGAGCGATTCGCGCTTCGAGTTCCTCGATCTTGAGCTTCACGGTCTTTTCTTTTTCCACCTGTCACCTCCTATTCGAGTTCAGAACGTCCACCAGGTGCGATCTACGGGTGGCTGCCCGTCGATACCTGGCCTCCCGTTCCTTCATTGCCGGGATTGTTGGTGTTGTTCAGTGGCGGGTTGTTATTGCCGGGATTTCCTGTCGCATCGGGCGCGATACGCTGCTCCAACTCCTCGGCACGCAGACGGACTTCTTTCTTCGGTGTTCGATCCATCAAGACCCTCCTGGGAGTTAGCTGAGCGTTGGCGCACAGCCAAGGCTCGCGCGGAGCAACCGTTGTACCCACTCCGAACGCTCGTTCACCTTTTGCGGCAGGCAGTATGTGTATCTCGCGCGATCAAGCGCGCTTAGCCGGTTCGATCACGACGAGACAGAGACTGACGGGTCGTACATTTGAGATCGGTACGACCAGAATTTATGCGAGGTAGGAGTACTAGTGTGACTTAGGTCAAAACACGACATTAAAAGCGATACAACAGGCGGACGTACGCGGTGTGCCCTCAGTACGGCCGGTTGCGGTAGCCGGTGATCAGGCCGCCGAGCTAGTCGATGCGCGGAAGGGCACTGCTGATTAGTCGGCATGTGCCAAGTCGCACTACACGTCCAGCATCCAGATATCCCCTCGAAGATCCGTGAGGACACACACCATTTGATCCCGCGCGACGATTGGAGCGGTCCCGGCAAGAAACGACGGGATCATCGTTTCGGTCAACGTCGCCGCGACAAAAGAATCGCCTTCGGGACGTCTCGACGTGGCGCCGATCCGCCGCGCGCGGACGGCCGAGCGAAGATCCTTGTTGGGCGTCGTTGGCAAGTAGTACAGAAGGCGACCGTCTCGCGACCAGAACGGGTGGCTGGCGTTGTCCTCGAGAGCCGTCCAATCCGACTCTGATACTGGAGCCGTTCGATTGAGGGCCGCGATAAACACCGTGGGCGAACCACCTGGAAAGGCCGCGTCGAACGCGATGCAGCCGCCATCCGGCGATACGCGTGCATTCGCCAGCGAGCGCTCGTCGCTCGCGAGAACCGGACGTTGGTGACCGGTTGTCGCATCGACGACGAGAAAGGCGTTCAGACGAGAGCCGAAGGTCTCGATCAGAATCGACTCTTCATCGAGCCAGAGCCGCGGCCGGCCGCCGCAATCCTCACAGAGTCGCCGCGACGTTCCACTTGCTACATCGAGAATCAAAATCGGCCGCATCGCGCGCGGACCCGGCACGAGTGTCGAGTACGCGAGACGAGCTCCGGTTGGTGATATGGCTGGAAAGCCCTTTGGAAGAGATGCAGGTCCGGCTTCCACGCCCGTTTCGGATCCGTTCTCGAGATCCTTCAGGAACAGAGCCGGCATTCCGGTCCGCGTGCAGAAGTACGTGAGCATTCTGCCATTGGCGGCGAGACACAGGTGACCCAGGACACCGGGACCTCTTGTCATGCGGCGTGGTGCGCCGTGCGTTGCGCCGGTGGATTCATCAAGGCCGAGAGACCATAGATTGATGTCCGGAGACGCGTTGACGAATGCGAGACGGCCGGCGGCAGCCGCGGGGAACGCGGCCCACTCGGTGCCGCGCGTCAAGGGTTCCGCTTCGTCGACGATCCGCAGCGTGTCCGGAGCGAGCCGCTGGCGCCACAACATCACACCCTCGCGGCCGGCTCGCACAAAAATGATGGAACCAGCAACCCACACAGGCGGGAAATCGAGAACGGATGCCTGCGACCGGAATTTCTCCACGATGCCCGTGTTGAACGGAGGGCGACCATCGATGGGAACGATCCAATAGTCCGGCTCGAAACGCGGATCCGGATGCGCATGTACGAGGAGCGACGTGCTATCAGGCGACCAGACGGCGAATGACACAACCCTCAGGTCCGGCGCGAGAGTCTGCTGGTCTTCGCCGTCGCGTGTTTCGATTCGCACACCGCGCGGCGATTCGAGCGACACGTACGAAAGCCACTTGCCATCCGGTGACATGCGGGCGCTTCTCGCATTCCGCTTCAACAGCCGCGGCTCGCCGCCAAAGGTCGGCACAGCGTAGATGTTCAAGCTCGCATCGCCCTTCGCCGTAAACAGCACTTTGGTGTCATCGGCCGAAAACGTCGGATCGGCACAGTCGCGCAGACCCGATGTCAGACGCATGGCCGCGCCTCCAATCTGCTGCAGCCAGACCTGCGGCGCTGCAGCCTCCTGACCGCCGTTCGAGATGTAGAGCAGCATGCGCGCGTCGGAAGACAGCGCGGGCGACAAGATCAGCGAGGAGGTGTTCGTCACCCGCTCGACTCGCGGCAACGGCGTTGCCCCGGCGCTGCGGACGCTCGGCGTTGGCGTCTCCCGCCGAACCTCGGGTGCCGGCGGAGTTTCGGCGAGCGCTCGGCGTCGACTCTCCCACCACCGGTCGAGCTCGTTTCGATCGGCGTAGACGCTGCCTCGCTTCGCGTGCTCCAGCCGGTGAACCGGCAGCTGTTCCTCGCGCTCCCATCGCTGCACGGTACGAACCCCGCGCCGCAGATAGGCGGCAATCTCCTTCCACGAGTCGAGCCGCTTTTGCGCAAGCGATCCTGAAGCCGGCGGGTCGAGGCCGATTGCCGACTGCGTCGTCTGCAGCGCCGAAGCAACCTCGCCCGCCGACCGGTACCGTTCGTTGCGCTCTTTGTCGAGACACCGGCCGACGATCTGCACGACGGCCGCCGGCACGCCGGCCTCGTTCAGCAGGCGCAGCGGCGGCGCTGTCTTGAGAATGCTATGGAGCGTCTCGACGGCCGTTGGCTCGTCGAATGCGCGCCTCGCGGTGAGCATCTCGAACAGCACCGCGCCGAAAGCAAAAATGTCGGCCCGACCGTCGACCGGTTCACCACGAACCTGCTCCGGCGCCATATAGCCGACCGTTCCCAGGACGAGACCAGGTCTGGTCAACGGCTCGCGCGTCGCACCGGGATCGGCGGACGCTGAGAGTGCGTCGCTCGATCCCCGGATGTTCGCGAGGCCGAAGTCGAGAATCTTCACTCGCCCGTCGCGAGTGATGAAGATGTTCTCGGGCTTCAGATCGCGGTGCCAGATTCCCTTTTCGTGTGCGGCTAGGAGACCTCGGGCGATGTCGAGCGCGTAATCGATCGCCGTGCGGACGGGCAGCGGCCCGTCCTGCAGGCGCTGCCGGAGGTTTCGTCCCTCCAGCAACTCCATCACGACGTACGGGATGGAGCCGTCGTGGCCGAACTCATGGATGGCGAGGATGTTCGGATGGTCAAGCGCCGCGGCGGCCTTCGCTTCACGCTCGAAGCGGGCGACCTGGTCCGGATTGGGGCTGGGCTGCGCCAACACCTTCAGCGCGACCTTGCGATCGAGCCTGACGTCTTCGGCGAGGTAGACGTGCCCCATCCCGCCTTCGCCAATCTTGTGAACGACCCGGTAATGTCCGATGTGCTGACCGACCATACCTTCTTTGGATCCGACGCGGCCGGAGGATAACAGGTTGCGGAATGGAGTCACAACCACACCCGACGTCCGTCGCAGCACGTTGGAAGTGCGCCAAAACGCGCCAACGTTCTGCGGCGCATCGTGACGGCCACGAATCAGGAACGCTCTCCAGGAACTTCCGGTATGTCTTGATCATGAGGTATCCCATGGAGAACCGGTGGCTGCCGACGTTGCTTCTGGCCCCGTTCCTCTCGCGGGCGGCGATGGCAGTGGAGAGTTACAGCTTGTACTGGTCCGTGCTGGAACTCGATGTGCTATCGACGACCGGTGAACGCGACCAACCTGATCCAATCGAGAATTCTCTGTCCTGTGGTGCTGTCCAGCTCGAGACGCCGATAGAGGCGACATCATGATCCCGAACCGCCGCGCGTCTCTGCTCGTGGTCTATGCGCACCCCGACGACGAGGTCTTTCATAGCGGAATTCTCGCGAACTCGAGCGACCGCGGTGCTCGAGTCACACTCGCGTGTGCGACCGCTGGCGAGGCTGGCAAAGCACACCCGTCGCTCGGAACCGTCAGCGATTTGGCCAGTGTGCGCACCGAAGAGCTTCGCCTCTCATGCTCTCGTCTCGGAATCGAGCCGCCGCTGTTTCTCGGCTTTCACGACTCGGCCCGCAAGGAGCGTCAGCGGCACGACGATCCGCGGGCGCTTGCGAACGTCGACATGCTCGAGGTCGAAGCCGCGCTGCGTCGAATCATCGAGGATGTGAAGCCGCACGTGATCCTCACCTTCGAGCCTCACGGTGGCTACTATCACCCTGACCACGTGGCCGTGCACCGCGCGACCACTGCCGCGTTCTTCACGAGCGGCGTGATGGGAGCCGACGCGCCGCAACGGCTCTTCTACGGCGCCATGCTTCGCGATGTGTTTCTTACGTTTGCCGAAAAAAGTCGCGGCCGGGGCATCCTCGACGGTCTCGACCCTGATGTTTTTGCGACGGCGACGGAAATGATCGCGGTGTCATTTGATGCGACGGCTTACATGGAGCGGAAGCTCTCCGCGCTGGCCGCGCACCGTTCAGCATTCGGTGTAACAGAGGAATTGCTTCGCGACCCTCCAGTGGGAGTCGCACAGATGCTGGACGCCTTTCGGCCGGTATTCGAGCGCGAAGTCTTTCTGATGGGAGGGACGCGCGTTGCGGCTCGGAACTGGCCACTGCGCGACTTCTTCGACGGATTGGAAACGGCGGAACTCAGTCCAACGATGCCTGAAGCGCAACGCCAAGCACGGTCACAATGCCGCTAACGGCGCTGGAAGCGCGAAGAAGAAGGTCGACCCGCGGGCGACGGCACTCTCCACCCAGATGCGTCCGCCATGGGAGTCGACAATCGACTTCGCAATCGACAATCCCAGGCCGAGGCCGCGGCGATCGGTGTCCGCCTGCCAGAGCCGGTCGAACACGCGCGTCAATGACTCCTTGTCCATTCCAATACCTGTGTCCGCAACAAAAAAAATCACCTCGTCGTCCCCCGCGCGGGCGCCGACGGTGATGCTGCCGTCGCGGGGGGTGAACTTGACCGCGTTCGCAACGAGGTTGTCGAAGACCTGGACCAACCGGCCGCGATCGGCGCTGATATCGGGCAGACGGCCCTGCACATCAGCCGTGAGGTCCAGCGACGACTTGCAGGCCTCTTCCCGGTGAGTAAACAGAACTTCTTCGACGAGCTCCTGCGCGTTCACATGTGAGTACTCCAGCCGGAACGTGCCCGACTCAATTCGCGTCGCGTCGAGCAGATCCTGAATGAGCCGATCCATGCGCTTCGCCTGGCTCCGAATGGCCTGCATAGCGTTGCGGTAATCGGTTCGACGTTCATTGAGCCGTACCAGGAGCTCGAGCTGGAACAAAATTACCTGCAAGGGATTACGCAAATCGTGCGCAACGATACCCAGCACGCGCTGGCGATCCTCAATTGCTTGACGGAGAGCCCGTTCGCCGGTGCGCCGTTTTCGTTCCGTGATGTCGCGAATGAACGTGCTGGTCCACTCAGCACCCTGCTCGTCGCGAAACACCGCGGAGGACACTTCCACGAGCAGCCGCGTCCCGTCCTTTCTCTTGACGGTAAGCTCCCCGCGGAACCGGCCGCGCCTGCGGCGCTCCTGGAGGGCCGTCTCGAGTCGCGGGTCATCGGCATCCACCACCGCAGCGCGGCCCAACCGACGGAGCTCCGCTTCCGAATAGCCGAACATCCCCACGGCGGCGCTATTCGCCATCGCGACGCGACCATCCGGGGTGGTCAGCAGCACGGCGTCGATGCTGTTCTCGAAAATCGCCCGGTACGCTGCGGCCCGGTCTTGTGGAAAAGCCGATTCCGCTCCGATACAGCCCGATTCGCGGCTAGATGCGCCGATGACGTTTGGTGTGTTGTTGTCCGGATTCATCCTGACAGCCATCGTGCGGATTCATAAGCATCGAAGCGCTGAGGCGCAAGAGCACCGCCAAAATTTGCGTAAGCGCGGTCAATGACGGGAGGAATCGTAAACTCGTTCCATGACTCGCGCCCTTCGGTCCATCGTCTTTGTCGTGACGCTCGCCTCGGCTCAAAGCCTGATCCCGGCGAAGGTCCAGCTGAAGTATCTCGGCACCGCCGGCTGGGAAATCACCGACGGACGGACCACGCTTCTGGTCGACCCTTACTTGTCGCGGCTCAATCAGAGGACGCCGAATGACGACGAGCTGGCGGGAGATACGCGGCCGGTCGTGACGTCGACCGACGTCGCGCAATCAGATACGGCGACAATCGACGCGCACATCCAGCACGCCGATTTCATTCTCCTCACCCATACGCATGCCGACCATGCGCTCGATCTCCCGTATATCGCGCGCAAAACGGGCGCGCTCGTTATCGGCACGGAGAGCACTCTCAACCTGGCGCGCGCGTATGGCATTGCGGGTGACAAGTTGATCCTGGGCCGTGGCGGCGACGATCTGGAGTTCGGCGCCTGGTCGGTGCGCGTGATTCCCAGTCTGCACGGAATCTTGCGTCGCGCGCCGTTCCTTCGTCGCGATCCGAACGCGCCGCCGCCGGCAACCGTCATCCCTTCCGACGTCAAGGCCCCGCTCCGCTTGAACCAATTTGCCGAAGGCGGGACGCTCGCGTACTTGATCAGGATCGGCGGCCGCCAGATTCTCGCGTTTGGATCGATGAACTACATCGAGCGCGAGGTCGAAGGCCTCAGGCCCGATGTCGCACTCGTCGGCGCCATGCCCGAGCGCCGCGAGATTCACGACTACACGAGCCGACTGCTGCGCGCACTTGGCTACCCGCCGATGGTGCTTCCCACGCACTGGGACCGCTTTAACGTGACGTACGACGTCAGCCAGGCGCCAGCAATTGAGCGCCTGCAGTCGTTCATCGCGGAGGTGAAGAGCGCGTCGCCGAAAACTGTCGTCACGATCCCGCGGTATTTCGAGCCCGTTGAAATCAGGTGACGGCGCGATCAATTGCGCGATTGCCGACGGCGACTATTCGTGAGGACGGCGAGTAAAGTCTGCCCCTCGAGCGGTTTTCGCGATGTCATCGTGGACTGCTGCGAAAAACGAAAGCGAAATTCGACTGCTGAGGTCGGTGCGGATCTTGCCTTACTTAGATGCCCCCAAGCGATGTCCGGTGACGTGTGCGCTACTCTTGCGTCCGCAGCAACCGGCTAAACAGTTCTACCAACTGAGAGGTTCAGATGAAGACCATCAGTTCTAGGCTGGGCACGCGCGGGTTGGCAGTCGGGCTCACCCTCTTCCTCGGTTCCGCTGCAGCGGAGGCCGCACCAATCACAATCACCAACATCACGGTCACGGTTGGGCCATTTACGTACGGGCCAACGTGCGTCGTGGTGAACTCCACCTGCACCGGCTGGTCTTTCCCAGTCACGCTGCAGTCAGGGCAGTCTCTGGTGCTCACTCAAAATCTTCAAGGGACGCCGACCGCGACGACGAGCTACAACTTCGACACGAGCGACAGCCCGTTCGTTGCGAACCCGGCTCTCATCCCGTCAATCAGCATCACCGCCAACGGGGGGACAACGGCTTTCAACGATTCTTCGCAGGTTCTCAATCTGAAGGGCCAGGGTGCCGTCTCCGCGGCTTTCAACGAAGCCCAGAACTATGGCCCTGCGCTCGTTGGCCCTGGGTACAACCTGTTTTTGGGTTACGCGGATAACGTGCATCCAAACCCCTGCGGTCCTGACGCAACCTCGCTCGGCCTGAGCGGATCGACCACCTGTTTTCCGTCGCCGTTTTCGGGGGCCACATTCTTTCAGGGGCGAGGGGCTCTTCAACCACCGCTCTTGCTTGGCGGAGCGGGAGAACCACAAACCCCCGGTTCGAATCATTGCACCTCATTCGTGACAGGCCTGGCCGACTGCTACGACGCGGGCGTGCTTCGGATCGTGAACACGACGCAGGCGCCTGAACCTGCCACCATGATGTTGCTGCTGTCGGGCCTTGCCGGATTGACCGCTCGACAGTACGGCCGGACACGAAGACGGGCGCGCGACGAGAGCTAGCCTTCAACCGGACCGAATCGGGGACTTCAAGTCGGCGCGCGAGCGCCGGGGACGCAGTGGAACTGCGTCTTCCAGTCCCCATCACCGACGCCATTAATTGAACGTCCAGTTCGCGCGCCAGCTTCCGTGCATCCCAGTTCATTTCAGAAAATGACCGCGTTCCGCGATCGATATCTGTCCGCGCGCGTGACGGAGTCGCTCCGAATTCTGGATGTGGGCAGTCAGGACGTAAACGGCAGCTACCGGCAGATCTTTTCAGAGCCACTTTGGAATTACACCGGGATGGACATGGCTGCTGGCGCGAATGTGGATATCGTCGTGCGCTCGCCATACGTCTGGAAAGAGGTTGACAGTGGGTCTATCGACATCGTGATCTCCGGGCAGGCGTTCGAGCACATTCAGTATTTCTGGATCACGATGCTGGAGATCGCGCGCGTGCTCAAACCGGGTGGCCTCTGCTGCATTCTGGCGCCATCGAGTGGGCCCGAGCACCGTTATCCTGTTGATTGCTGGCGTTTCTATCCCGACGGCATGGCCGCGCTCGCGCAGTTCGCGCAACTGGAAACGCTTGAGGCCGTCACTCAGTGGGACGACCTCGGGGATGCGGAAAGCGACGCCTGGCACGATTCGATGCTCGTCTGTCGAAAGCCGGATCGCGGAGCGTGGCTGAATTTCACGCGTGATCTGAGGCGCTGGATTCAGCACCGGGGGAACACGGCAGGTATGAGCTAGGAGCCTGTCCGGCTCCTGGCGCGATTCACTTCCGCTATCGCGTCACTCCGGGGACATGCGTCGTCGCGTACTCATAACCCGCGTGTCGCGCGGCAAACGGCAACAAGCGCTCGATCGCGTGCAGGATCGTTCCGTCGCGTGGCACGGGCTCCACGGGATAGTCGCTCCACTCCAATCCGAGTCCGACGAGCGGCGCGAGCGCCTTCGTGCGCGCCCAAAACATGGTGCCGATCGGAAAGTCGAAGTAGGGCGGGAGCGGCGCCTCGATTCCCATGCGCGTCGCCAGGTCTGCCGCGATCTCGTGATTGTCGTCCCAATCCGACAGATGCGGATCGTCCGGAAAGACGATGCCCAGTCCTTCGTCTTCGGCGAAACGAGCCAGAATGAGATCCATCATGCGATGGCCATCTCCAACCAGGTGCTGCCAGAGAAACTCGCGCCACAAGTAGCCCATTGCTTCATCGTCGAACGCCACACTGCGCTTGCCATGGACGTGGCCGACGATGTCGTAATCGCGCAGGAGGTCATCCCCCAACGCCGTCAACAGCGGGCCGATGTCACGACCGCGATTTGGAACGACGTGGACGAGCACCGTTCCTCGATCGTAGCCGCGGGCAGCGGCGCCAATCACCTGCGCCTTGCGCTCATCATCGGTGGTGAACACGAGATCGCATTGCGCGCGGTTGATCCGTAGCTTGCTCAACAACTCCGCCGCGAGTTCCGGATAGAAAAAATGGCCGTGGAGAGCGACCTTCAGGTCCCCACCGGGTGCCGGTTCGTCTTCGTAAGCGCGGGGTACGATCACGTCGTGACACCACGGACCCTCGGGCCTGCCGTCGCGAATGAAATGTGCGAGAGGGTTGACGCACGATGCGTCGTACCGATCGCGGTTTTCGTGCGCATAGATCTGAGGGTGAAAGCCCACGCAGGGCCGCCGAAACAAACCGTTCGACGCCGGACGCCGAAGGAGGCCGACGGCGAGCCAGCGCGAAAGAAATCCGCCGATGGCCTCGTCTCTCGTAAAGGGCGGCTGTGTCGGATGAACATAGACGCTCGCGTCGAATAGCGGGTCTTCCCGCAAAGTGTGGAAGTCCTCTTTGCGCTGTTGCATGATGCGAACGGCGTCATTGCCGAGCTCGTCCAGCCGCTCTACGTAGCGATCCGTGTCAAACGTCGCCTGCGCGATGCGCCGGGTCGCCTCCCCTGTCGTGACGCGTTCTGCCTCGTTGTCAGCCAGCCTTGCGATCGCATGCGCCGCTCGGTTCACGTCCAGATAGGGCACGACACACTGCGCGACAAGCGGATCGCTCGTCAGCAGATCTGCCATGCCGGTCGCGTCTTCGAAGCACACGACCGGAATGCCGCGCAACGCTGCGTCGATGGTCACGTTGGGCAGCGGGTCCAGCCTGGAACTGAGGAAAAAGACGTCAGCCAACGCATACGCGGGTTCGACGTCGGCAAGTGCATCGACGATCGAAACGATGGTGCCCAACCGCGCACGCTCGATTTGGTCAGCGAGATAGCAGGAATAGGACGGATCGTCTTCTGGCTGATAACCCGCCCCGATCCAGACGAACCGGACGGGACGTTTCGTTTCGAGCCTGGCCACAGCCGCCGCGCACGAGAGAAACAGGTCGACTCCCTTCCGGATGTGGACCGTGCCGCAGCCGAACACGATTAACGCGCGTTCGCTCTCCTTCTGTCGAAACAGTTCGCGCAGCGCATCGTCTGTGCGAGCCGTGTCGCGAACTCCCCTGGGCGGAGGTGCAGGGCACGAACCCTGCGGCAGCACGTGAATCGTCCGCCCCTGGAGCGTGGGATGCTCTCGCTGCGCCGAAGCTGCAACGAGAGGTGCAGGAAACACGACATGAGTGGACCAGTCGAGCGCCTGGCCCATGCTCCTGGCGGGGCGGGTATAAGACGCGAACTCGTGAACAAGCGTCACCACCGGCACATGCGCGTGTGCAAGCGACGGGAGCATCATCCGCGTTTCGATGCTGTTCGCGATCGCGTAGCGCACGGGATATGAAGCGCACAGGCGTCTCACCAGGTGTCTGGCTTCCACGTCGCGCCACTCGGTTTGAGGGATGGGACCAATGACCGCTGCGCAACAGCTCTCGAAGTCCGGGAAGAGCTCGCCGGCGCCGAGCAGCAGCGCGACGATGTTGTATTTCTGTCGTAATCGGAGCGCGATGTTGTACGCGATGATCGGCGCGCCCGTACGAGAAGCGTCGTGGACGATGAGCAGGATGGTCTCGCGTGAGGGATCGAGTCGTCGCCGATCGAATGTCAGCGTTGCAGAGACGCTCGTCCGGCGCCGCCCTTCGGCCCTGCCGAAAGCGACGTAATGTGCGAGCCGGTTCATTGCGGCGCCCGACACGTCCGGATAACGATCTCGATAGTATTCGGCGTCGAACTCCGTGGACGGCGCCAGGCCCATTTGCTCGCCGACAAGGACGTAGTGCAACAACGGATCGAGGCCTTTGAGACCACCCGCTCGTGTCGTGTAGCTCACCGGATCGAAGAAACCACTCGAGCTGATCGTTGCGGCCATCGCTTGCGCCTGCACGCGCGTGGCATAGACCGGCCAGCCAGCCGCACGCAGCAGAAGAAAGGTCAGCGCGGGAGGCCCATCAAGTCCTACGCTTCGGTAGTAGGGATAAAGGAAGCGGCCGTCGAACTCCGGATTCGGCTCGAGATTCGCTCGCCAGCCGTGCAACAGATAGTGCTTGGCCGCGCTGTCGGGGGTCTCCAGTCCGGCCGCCGCAGCATAGCTCGTGACGTCGAGCAGCCCGCTCGCTTCCAGCAGCCTGGAGTCGATCTCGCAGTCTTCGGCGGAGTGATACGAACGGGCGGTCGTGATCTCAAGCATGCCGTACCAAGCAATGCGGCTAAGGCTTGGGACCGAGCATGCGTTTCTTGATGTACTGCTTCACCAGTTTGGGAATCATCGGCTTGACCTTCTCCAGGCGGTTCACGAGCGCGGCGACCGCCTCGGTCGGCCGGGCGGCGAGCAACTCGCTTTGAAGCCGCGCGCTCGCCGCCAATTCTTGCCGAAGCCCGTCGGTCGCTTTTTCACACTCGGCGATTGCGTCAGAGATTTGAGTGCGCGCGCGCGCGAGCTCCGCACCGAGCGCTGCAACCCGCTGGGGCATGTCTTGGTCTTCAGCGCATGACACACCCGCAGCTTCGAGCTGTCGTCCGATTTCGGCTCGCGCCGATTCCAGTTCGCCTTGCAAAACCACGATCGTCGCGTCAGCGTCGCGTACGAGGTCGGACTTGACCGCCGTCAACTCGCGCTGAAGCGTCGCCGTCGTCGTGATCTGTTGCCGGAGCAGTTGGGTCGCCCTGTCGCGCTGAGCGATCGCGTGGCCGATTTGACTGCGCACGCGCGAGATCTCCTCCTCCAGCGCCGCAATTTGATCGCTCGTCTTTTCAGCGTTCGCGCACGATGCGTCTGCGGCTTCGCGTTGCCGTGCGATTTCGACCCGCGCCGACTCGAGCTCGGTGTTCAGGCGTGCGACGCGATCGGCGGTCTCTCGAGCGTCGGTCTCCCGGACGCCGGCGGCGGCCGTGTTCCGTGCGATCTCGGCGCGCGCGGACTCCAGCTCGCTTTGTAACCGCGCGATCCGGCCCGCGGCCTTGTGAGCCTCCGTCTCCCGCATGCTCGCGGCGGCTGTTTGGCGTGCGAGCTCAGACGCGGCTTCGGAACATTGCTGCTGAAGCCGGGCGGCAGCTTCGGTCTGTCGTGCCGTCTCGTCTCGCGAGGCAGAGAGCTCCTGCTGCAACGACGCGGCGGCCCCGATCTGCTGCGCGACCTCGGCTCTTATCGTGGTCAGTTCCGCCTGCAGCACCTCGGCTTGGGCAGTGGCGGTCGCGGCTTCGATGCGAGCGTTCGCGACCTCGGAGCGAAGTGCATCGGTTGTCTCGAGCTGTCTGCGGATCTCGGCTTGTGCGGCTTCGACCTCTCCTTCGCTGGCTCGCACGCGCCCGGCAACGCCTTCGGCCTGCCGTCGTTCGTACCGGTCGATGAGCGACATGCCGAGTCTGGCGAAATACGAACGAATCCGATTGACGCCGTCCGGATCCGCCATCGACAGCAACGCCCGCAGCGAAAGCGGCGGCGGGTCGCTGCCGACATACGCGAGGCCGAGGCCGTGCGAATGAACAAACGCGAGAGTCTGATAACGTGCCGCGATTTCCTCCCAGAATCGCCACACACCGAATTCGCGCTCACGCACGTTGATGTCGTGGAACAACACGAGACCGCGTGAGCTCATTTTCGGAAGCCAGTCTGCAAAATCCTTCGCGACCGCTTCATAGGTGTGGAATCCATCGATGTGGAGCAGATCGACGCTTTGGTCGGAGAAATACGGGAGAGCTTCTTCGAACGTGGCCCGAATCAGTGTCGAGAATGTGCTGTACCGGGGATCGTGATAGGAGCAGAGTTCAGAATAAACGTTGTCGCCGTAATGATCGGAATGTTCATCGCCACGCCAGTGGTCGATCCCATAGCATTGCGCCGGGAGCGCGAGGAACTGAATCGCTTGCAGGAAGGCACAATACGAGTTGCCGCTCTGCACGCCGAGCTCCACCACGACGCGCGGGACGAGCGCTTCCACGAGCCAGAAGGCGAAAGGAATGTGGCCAATCCATGGGGACGGCCATACGAGACGTTCGGGGTACTGCAGCTCGATGCCGCTTCCGCTCCCTAAGACGACGCGTCGCTGGAGTGACCCTGCTTCGCTTCTCGAGCTTGTGAATTGAGTGGGCGCCGCTTCAGTCAGAATCCGTGCAGGATCGCCGGCGGGACTCGCCAGCGCCGGCTGACGATTCGGATCCTGCTTCGCCTGACGCATGCGCAATTATTGCACGCGGAAAACCTCGATCTCTTTCAGGATCGGCAGTCCTCGCGAGCACCCTTACTCGTTGCGAACCGCAATCGATATTTCGGGCAGAACGGTGACGTTTCCGGCCCTGTCGATGGCCCGGATCAGGAGCCGGTGCGGAGCATTCGCGTATCGTCTGGTATCGAGCGGATACGAGAACCCAATCTGTTCCGGCGCATGCGGAAACACCGTCGCGACGTCGGGCCGATTCTGGCCATAGGACGCGGTGCCGGCGGGTACTCCGTCGACCACAACCTCTACCCGCGCGATCTCCACATCGTCGACGAGCCATCCCGCAACGGGGACGATGCCCGCGACGGCCTGGTTGGCGCGCGGCAGATCGAGCGAGCCGAAGGGCGGAAGGATGTCGCCCGACGGCGGCCGTCGGTCGTGCAGCGCCCCGATGTCCTGCCGCGCCTGCCGGTAATCTCCGGCGATCACATAGATATCCGCTTCGAAGATACTCCCCGGACCAAACGTGAACGGGACATGCGGACGGAAATAGTTTGCCCCTGACCCGAAAACGCCCGGCGTTCCGGAGAACTGAAAACCGATGGCGTACGGATACTGCTGCGGGACGTAGACGGTCAAGCCAACGCCTTCATCGTTTACGAGAGAGCCCCAATGTTCCGGCATGAATCGCTGAGGCGATGCCTGCTCGGGCCCGCTCAGCAGGGTCGCGGTGAGCGGAGCTCCGGTCCACGGTCTCGTCCCTTCATACGAAACGAAGTGGTTGTATTCCTGATTCACCCACACCGCGGGGAACTCCTGCACCGCGGATGCGTGTGTGTCCGAGTTGAGATGCGTGATTCGGTAATGGAGGCGAACCGCATAACGCAACCCCGGCACGAAGGAAGCGGTCTGCTCGATGATGACGTCTGAGGGGACGGGCCGGCCCGGTCCTCCGCCTTTGTTGTCTGGATACCACTCGTTTGGTCGCGTCGCGATGTACACCGAGTCCGCCGTCACTCGTTTCGCAAGCAGCGGGCTGCCGAAATTGTGAATGTCGCCACCTTGCACGGGATCCCAGCCCCATGCGCCCTGGCAGCCCGAGCAAGAATCGTATTGCGCGTTCCCGTCGTAGAGAGCCGCCTGCACCTGCCGGCCCGTGCAGTCTGAGTTGTTCACGAAGTTCCGGCCTCCGACGCTCACTTCGACCAGCGTTCCGCCGCACCTGGGCTCCACCCCGAATTGAATCGCCCCGTTGTCCAGCCGAACGACCGTCGAATTCAGCACGAATGACTGCGGCGCCGCCGACAACACCGCGTTGTCCGACGCCACTCCCGAGCTCGCAATTCCGTAGGCATACACTACGTGCGGATTGCCGTCCCAATACTTGCTCGGGATCGGAAAGCGGAACCCGTAGAGGCCGGCGACAGGCTCACTGCGCGGAACGTTCGCAGGTATCGCGCCGGCGAACGTCCCGCCGCCGCCGGCAGGACCATCGAAGTACACATGCACCTGGATCGATTGTGACGGAGTCGTCGCATCCCCGGCCCACCCCGAAACTATTCCACTCTGATCGATTCCTTCGAGTGCGCCTCTCACGCCGCTCGCCGCTGCGGTCGACGGTGTTGCGAAGGCGATCGTCGCGCACGCAATCAAGCAATGGAGACGAACCTGAAGCCGTTGAGTCTGGACAAACATCGCTCAGGTCAACGGCAAGGGCGCTGCCTTGCGCAGAGAGGTGCTTCGTCGTGCAGATTCGAATAGACATCAGGGAGTGCGCGAGTGACGCGCTTTCAAAAGCGGGGCTTGGGATTACGGAGCTGGCGCGGTGAGCGCCTCTCTTTCAAATCAGAGCTTTGAATTACAGAGTTGGCGTGCCGGAGCTCGCGCCGTTGTCGTGGCGGGGCTTTCTTGTCCGGCATGGTTCGGCGAAGGCGGAAGCCCCGCCCAAGGTCTAGTGGCGGGGCTTTAGCTCCGCCGACGGTGGAGTGGCGGGGCTTTAGCTCCGCCGACGGTGGAGTGGCGGGGCTTTAGCTCCGCCGACGGTGGAGTGGCGGGCTTTAGCTCCGCGCCGACAGTGGAGTGACGGAGCTTCTTGTCCGCGTTGCTTCAGCGAGCGGAAGCCCCGCCGCTAGGTCAGGCAGGCTCGATCGCGCGCGCCTCGGAGCGCACCAATTGAGCCCGTTCGAAAGCATCGATCCACGTACCTACCGAGCGGCAATCGTGAACCGCGTCGCCCTCGTAAACGAGCACCGCGTGAGGCTGGCACTCGCGGATCAGCGCCTCGTAGTGATCGAAATTGTGCGGCCTCGAGATCACCACCAGGTCGTAGAGAACGCTCGCCTCTCGCAAGTGCGCCTCCAGTGATCCAGGAATGGTCTCGATCCCGCGCAGCCCCAGCTCCCGGAAGCTGCTGGTGATACCGCGCGACGGCCAGACGCGAATTCGTGGAGAACGTGGCCCCAGCGCTGTCGGAAGCGGCGCCTGTGGTAATCGTTCAGAAACATCCTGAACCCGCGGTCCGAACTTCCACCTCCGTAATGCCGCACCCTCGATCCCGGCGCATAGAGCACTCGATAACCGAGCGCTCGAAGCGAGAGGCAGAAGTCGACGTCTTCGTAATACGCAGGAAAGTAGTCTTCGCAGAACCCGCCGACAGCGTTCCACGCCTCCCGCCGAACGAGCAACGAGCAGGCACTGCAATAGTCGACTTGACGGATGAACGAAACGCGTGGCGACTCCGGATGCGCTCCGCGGCCGACGCTCATGATCGAGCCATCACGCCAGATGATGGACCCTGTCTCCTGTACCGAGCCGTCCGGAAAGAGAACGCAGCTGCCAACGGCGCCGACACGCGGATCGCGCTCGGCAATCTCCACCAGCGACTGCAGCCATCCTGTCTCGACTTCGGTGTCGTCGTTGAGAAAGACCAGATACTGTCCGGAGGCGGCGGTCGCACACCTGTTGCAGCCGCCGGCGAAGCCGAGATTCACCGGGGACTCGAGCACTCGAACGCGCGTGGACCACGCGTCGCGCGTCGCGCGCACATCTTCGTCCGCGCCATTGAGAAGAACGATGAGTTCGCGAGACACCGGATCGGGCAGTCTTGCGAGGGCCGCGAGGCAGCGCTCCAGGCGCTCGGGCCCATGTCGTGTCAGGATGACAATCGAAACAGTCGGCGGCACACCTGCAGCTTGAACCGCGGGCAGCGCCATTACTCGTCTCGATAGCAAAGCGCCCAGACGCGTTTCAGCGCTGCGTGCAGCGGTCTCGCCTTCTTCGCCCAGGCGTTGAAGCGATCGGCAACCACGTAGCGGGGTTGGGCCAACGTGGCGGCGACCGTGGCGTGCACCCGGTGCAACTCCCGCTCTGTTCGTTCGAGCTGCTCGCGCATTGCCCGATTCGACAACGCGATCTCTTCTGCGCGCTTCACCTGCTGGCGGGCATGATCGAGCTCTTCGCGCATTTCGCGAATCGACAACGCGAGATCTCCAGCGAGCTTCTTTTCGGCCGAGTGTTTGGCCGTGAGCTCGTCGACCCTCTCGGACAACGCGCGAATATCGGCGTGCGAGTGTTGACGCTCGGTGGCTTGCTGCCGGAGCCTCGCCAGGTACGCATCCTTCACGAGCACATCGTCGCGCAAGAACCGTCGTTCCTGTTGACAGCGCACCAACTCGTTCGTCGCTCTGGCGAGTTGTTCCTCGGACACCTGGCGCTGAACCTCGGAACGCTCGAGTTCCTCGCGACTGGCGGTCAGCGTCTCCACCGCTCGGCGATGCCCTTCGCGCGCTTCTTCGAGGGCCTCGCGAAGGCGTTCGTGTTCACATCGATACGTGTCCACCTGACTCGCGAGGTCTTCTGCGCGATCCTGGAGGCGACGACAGGTGCGTTCGACGCGATGGAGATGCTCGGTGAGTGTGTTGACGACCGTCGGCGTTCGTTCGATGCCGGTGTCGATCGCGCCCGGCGCCACTGTGACGACAAACTGGTAGGTATCGGCATCCGCGCCCGTCGTCGCCACGTCGATGGCCTGTTGCGGAAGCGCCGCGAGATTCAGCGGAATCTCGGTTTCCTCCAGCGAACGAACGACGCGGGCTTCATCGATCACGCGCACGCCGGCATTCCTGAGCACCTCGTGAAGCAAGGAGCGATCGAAAACGTGATGATGCGCTCCGTCCAATATTCCGCCCGACGTCCGCGGGAACGCTCCCGTCAACAGCCGCAGCCGCACCGCGGCATGCGCGACATGCGGCACCGAGAGAATTATCTTTCCGCCGGGCGCGAGAAACGGTAAGAGCCGGCGAATGGCAGCCGCGGGATCGCGAAGATGTTCCAGCACATCGAGCAACAGAATGGCATCGGCGCGCTCGGAACCCAGAAGCCCATCGAGGTCCGCCGTTTCGATGTCGCCGGTCAGGACTGCATCACACCAGGGCTCGGCGAGTCGTGCAGCAACGGGATCGATATCCATCGCCCACACACGACATCCGCGTGCAGCCAGCGCACGCACAACCGTACCATCGCCACAGCCAATGTCGACGACTCTGCTGTGCGGGAGTACGGACAGAACGGCCAGCGAGCGCGCGTTGTTGATGTCGTTCAAATCAACCGCCGGTAGCTCGCTCGTGGCCGGCCGTGGAATAGGCGCCCCAGGCAGAACGGCGGCGTCAGCAGCATCATCCTCGTCGCGCAACGAGGTTGCTGGATTGGGTTTCATCATGCCCCGTGGATCCACTCGACGGCCCGGAAGCTTCTGTGCCCTGATAGCGTCCAAATCTTAATGCTTCTTGAGGCGCGGCTCCAAAGGGTGGTGTATCAAAAACGCGACAGCGGAATGATGGCTCCGGCGCGTGGCATTCCGATCGTCATGCATCATGTCTCGGCGAGCCGGAGGTCGCTCGAATCGAGGTCAAGTATCCGTCTCAGAAGCGGAATCCGGAACCCGCGTAAATCAACGCTCCCTCGCCACCATCGGCCGCAATAAGGCGGAACACCAGCGTCGTGCCAACCGGCTTCAGCAGCACGCCGCCGCCAGCAGACGGGTGCCACGACTTGGACGACTCGCCCTCGAGCCACACGCGTCCGGTATCGACGAACCCGACGAGTCCAAATCGTGCCGGAAAAATCGACTCGAAGTGCGGCCCGCCGAGATACGTTCTGAGCTCCGCGTTTCCGTACACCGACGCGTCGCCGCTGAACCTGTGACTGTGGAAACCGCGATCGGTCCTGCCACCAAGCACTGCGGCGTCGAACCATGGATAGGTGCCGAAGAGACGTGTTCCGCCGACGCGCAGCGCGAGCTGGACGCTGCTGCCGCCAAGGTACCCCGCGACGAACCCATCGACGCCGCCGTAGGTTTCCTGCACGTCCAACGCGGCTGGGGCGACGAACGTAGATGCAACTACGCGAATGCCGCGGCCAGGGGGTTGATCCACTGCGTCGCTCCCTGCCTCGCCCGTCGCCACCGCGAGCAGACTGGGAAGCGTGTTCTTGCGCGTGTCCGCTTCGAACGTCGCGCGAACGTCGACAAGATTGAAGCGGCCGATTCCGTACGGCGACTGCTCGAACAAGATCGTGTTCGTCAGCTTCCCTGATTCCGAATAGCGAATCTCCGGGCCGATGGTGAAGGACGCGCGAGGCGTCTGCCCGAACCGCACCGCGGGCGACAACGCAAGCACCGTTTGATGGATGCGATAGCGCGATCGTGGCTGCTCGGGAGTGTCGTTGCCGAGCCCAAAGAAGTTGACGCGCTCGAGGCCCGACGCAAGCGCCCCCAGGTCGTAGCCAAACGCCGACGCCGGACGCCGGAACGTTCCCTCGTACTCGAGCCTGCCGCTCGACCGTCCGAACGACCATCCGCCGCGGATCACCTGCTCCTTGGCGGCCGGCGTGGTGCGAAAACCGTAGGTCGTGCGCGAGAGCGTCGCGCCGACGACGATGCCCAGGTCCCCGGTGAACAAGGCCATCGGCGTCAACAATGTGATCGACCCATGGTCACGCGGCTCGATCCACGGCGCGTCCGACACGGGCTGCGGATTCTTCCACGGACCCTCGTAATGGACTTTGGTGCCGGTCACATGCCCTCCGTCCGGCCACACCTCCGAATGGGCATCGGTGGATTCGACCACTTTCTCGCCGGCATCGCTGAGAACGCGGACGTGGGTGCCGTTCGAGTGACCGGTGCGTTCGACTCGATCGTTCCCGCCATGCAGGAACACGTGGACTTCGCTCGTCTCATCCTTCAGGAAGCGCCGCGTGTAATACGGCGTCGCACTGCCCGCCGCCGTAACTGATACCGTCGTCGAGCCATCCGGCGCTGCGGCAATGGAGACGTGCTCGTCGCGATCGGTCAGGTGGATGTCGACCACGCGCGCGATGAATCCGTAGAACCGCTGCACGTATCCGACGAGAGCGGTGCGGCGGGCGCGAAGCGCGTGGCCCAGCATGCCCTTGTCGAGCGCCTGCCATTCTTTCGGCAGCTGTGCGACCGCGCGATCGATCACCTCGTCCGTCCATGCTGATTGCAGTTCGCGGGCGGTCTGTTCGAAGACCGGACCTTCGAGGTCGCTCAAGAGCCAGCGGTCGACTTCTGCCGCGATGCTCGTTGGGCCTTCGAGACTCGACGGGAACTTCTCCGAGAACTCCATCAGCCGCGGCTGGCGCCCGCGCATCGCGGCGATCACGACGCCGTTATGCCGGACAAACGCCATGTCGGGATCCTCGGGCAGGGCTTGCCAGCCTGTCTTCCCTGGTATCTTCATCCATCGCCATTGCCCGCGCCGACGATCGTAGTTGTCGACGAAGAGATCCAGAATCCGGGCGCGGAGAAACGATCGGCTGTCGATGCGATTCTCCGGTCCTTGCAGCCAGCGTTTCCACAGCTCCGCCGTCGAAATGATCTCCGTGGCGCCTTCGAACCCGCGGCGCGTGCCCGCCCCCGCGCTCGGATACTCCTCGATCGTGCCGACCTGATTCGCGAACGTTTCCCGGAACTTGCCCAGGCGCGGGTCGTCGGGCATGACGACGAGACGCGGCTGCGTGTGTGGAACGCCCGCTGCTTCTGCGAGCACGGGAAGCATCACCGCTGCGCCCGGATGCGTTGCCGACGTCGCGTCACGCAGCATCTTGGCGGGCCAACTGTCTCGCCATTCGGCTGGGAGCAGACGCTCCGGCTCCTTGTGGAGCGAGCGGAACGTGTACGAGGTCCCGTCGGGACCGCGCAGCGCCAGGCCAGCGGTCTGAAGTCCTCCAACTTGAGCGACCGGCTCGAGACCGCCGCCTTCCTTCGAGAGATCCAGGACGGGCGCTTCGAACGGTGTCGTCCAGTCGTCCCGGTACCCTTCGCCAAACCAGCGTCGCACCGTCGGCGACGCTTCGTACTCAGGACCCGCAGTGACTGTTTTTGTTTGTTGTGCGAGAGCCGTTGCACTCGTTGCGCCGTACATGGCCACGGCTGTTACGACGATTCTCCATGGAATCCGCTGCTGCATGTATTCCCCTCTCGGATACGGGATGACGTCGCGAGTCTACACCAGCTCGTCGGTTATCACGCGTAGCGGTAGGCCAGCCGGAGAATGTTGCGAAGATTTGGTTAGTCCTGAACTTCGGCGATCCAGCCTTTCACATCGTTCAGCATCGACCGGTTTCGACCGGAATCGTCCTTTCCCGTCTATTCCATCGTGACGACGACTTTTCCTCGCGCGTGTCCCGTTTCGAGGTAGCGGATGGCGTCGGCCGTCTCGCTCAACCGATATCGCTTGTCGATGACCGGTGCGACCTTGCCGTCGCGTATCAGCTCGCAGATGGCGGGCAGGGCGTCATTGAAGCGACGTGGCATCACCGCAACGGCCCTTTGACTCACAAACCGCGACACCAGCGGCGCCGCGATCGCGCGAGCGATGCTGATGAGCGGCGGACCTCCGACAAGCAGGTGTGTGCCGGTCCGATTGAGTACGCGGCGGCACGCCGACAACGAGTGGTTCCCGACGCAGTCAAGCAGCAGGTCGTAGCGCTGATCGCTGGTGGTGAAATCTTCTTGGGTGTAATCGACGACATGATCTGCGCCGATCGATTGAACCATGTCGACATTGCGCGTACTGCACACGCCGGTGACGGCTGCGCCCAAGGCTTTGCCGATCTGCACCGCAAACGTGCCGACGCCGCCGGCCGCGCCGTTGATCAACACCTTCTGGCCCGCCTGAATGCGCCCTGTTTCGCGCAGCCCGTACCACGCCGTGAACGCGGCGATGGGCACGGCAGCCGCTTGCTCGAACGTCAGTTGATCTGGTTTCGCGAGGAGCGTTGACGCCTGCGCGCACACATATTCAGCAAACGCGCCGCCGTGGCACGTACCAAAGACCGCCTCGCCTGGTTGGAATTGCGTGACGTTGCTGCCAACACGTTCGATGCGGCCGGCGACGTCACGACCGAGCTGCGCTTTCGGCTTGCGCAGTCCCGTCATCAATCGAATCGGGAACGGAACGCCGCGCATGAAGTGATAGTCGAGGGGATTCACTGAGGCCGCGCCGACTTTGATGAGCACTTCGTCATCCGCAGGCGCGGGCCGCTCGACGTCCTGCAGTGTCAGAACGTCTGGAGCGCCGTACCTGGTGTAGACAACGGCTTTCATGTTCCTTCGCGCCGACGTCGCGGCAGATGTTGACACAATTGAGACGATGGGACGGTCATGATACGATCAGCACGTGGCAACGGAAATGATCACGGTTGAGGAGGCCGGCCAGGCGTTGGGCGTCTCACGTTCAACGGTCTGGCGGCTCATTCAGCGGGGCGAACTGCCAAGTGTTCGTCGCCATGGACGTCGGCTCGTTCCGGCCACTGCCGTTCAGACTCGCACCCGTCGTCCGCGAACCGCAGCCATTCCTCCGTTTTCTCACAATCATCCGATGTTCCGCCTCGTCGGCGCGGGGCGCGGCGGCGGCAGGACGCCCGGGGCGCGCGACAAGCACACCATCCTCGATCGGTGACTCGGTCGGTCCTTTGGGATTCAAGCGCCATTCTCGCTCTGCTCGATGCAGACGATGCCGACCATGCACGTGCGGTCGCCGTGGCGCGGGAGATCGCGTCTGAAGCGCGCCCCAGCTTCGTGACCAATTACATTGAAGCGGAAGCGCATGCACTCCTCTTACGAAAGCTCGGACGGACGATTGCCCGTGAGTGGCTGCTGACGGGCGGTTTGCCGGTCGTGCGGGCACTTCCTGCTGAAGAACAGCGAGCCAGAGAGATCCTCGCTCGACACACGGACAAGGATTGGACCCTGTGCGACGCCATCTCATTCGCCGTGCTCGAGGGCCGTCGGGTCGGACGGGCGTTCACCTTCGATCACCATTTCCGAGAGTACGCGCGTATTCACGTGCTCGGATTGAAGGGGTGATGGCGAGCGAAGGTGCGGGGTCCAACGCGCGGACTTTGCGCGTTGGCGTGCATTGCCCTTCGACTCGATGACTTCGGTTAGTCGCTCAGGGCATTCTCCGTGACGTTGGCTTGCCATGAGCGAGCCTCCGGCTCGCCCTTAGGCGAGACGGAGGTGAGTCGAATGGCGGGGTGTGTGCGACGAGTTTCGCAACTGGTTGATCCTGGGCCTGACCCCCACGAAACGCGACAACCTTCGTTAGGATGTTCACGGAATGACGCCGCCCGGCCAAGGTCGTTCGTTCCGCGACGTCCGGTCGATGCCCGACGGCTAGGCCGTCCAGGGATCGACAACGGGCACGTCAGCTGGCGCCGTAGCGTGGACGGGAGGAGCCGGCGGGCGGTTCCCGTGTATATTCCGGAAACACGTTTCGCTGGACCAGTCGAGTCCGATTGATATCGTGCGCGCTCATCCAGCCGATAGCGCCCGTTCAGGTTTCGTGCGACGGTTCGGGACGCGCGGAGTGCCGCTCCGCTCCAACAATGACCCGCGAATCGTGCCGCCGCATACGTTCCAGAGTTCCTGCGCCAGAGAGCGCCGGCTGTCAGCGAGATACCGCCATGTCGAGACGTTCGATGACCGTTGTGATGACGTTTGTGAGCCTCTTAGGTGTGAGTGCCTCGGCACGCGCGCAAAGCGCCATTGCCGGCGTCGTCGAAGACGCGAGTAATGCGGCGTTGCCCGGCGTGACCGTCGTCGCAAGCAGCCCCGCGTTGATCGAGAAGTCCCGCTCCACCGTCACCGACAGCAGCGGCCAATACAAGATCGTGGATCTCCGCCCGGGAACCTACACCGTCACGTTCACGCTGTCGGGCTTCAGAACAGTGCAGCGGGAATCAATCGAGCTCACTGCATCGTTCACTGCCGCCGTGAACGCGACCATGTCGGTTGGCGAGCTCAAGGAAACCATCACCGTCTCGGGCGCGGCGCCCATTGTGGACGTGCAGAGCACTCTGCAGCAGACCGTCTTGCCGCGCGCCGTGCTGGACGCGGTGCCAAACTCGCGGAACATCTGGGCACAGGCTGCGTTGATTCCTGGCGTTCAGCCGAGCGTCTTCGACGTGGGCGGCACCCAGGGACTGTTCGAGACCACGTCGCGCGTCCACGGATCGGTCGGCAGCGACCAGGCGTTCAAGATCGAAGGCATGGGATTCAACACGACGAATGGCGACGGCGGGTCCGTTGGGCTGTACATGGACGACAGCATGATGGAGGAGATCGGATTTCAGACCAGCGCGTTGCCCGCGGAGCACGCGCAAGGCGGGATCACCTACAACATCGTGTTGAAGGACGGCGGAAACCTCTTTCGTGGAACGGCGTTCCTTTCAGGATCGTCCGACAAGTTTCAGGCGGACAACCTGACACAGGAACTCAAGGATCGCGGGCTTCAGTTCTCGAACAGCCTGATTCGCATTCACGACGCGAACGTGTCGTTCGGCGGACCGATCGTGGAAGACAAACTCTGGTTCTTCTTCAGCTTCAGGCATCAGCAATTCAAGCAGTACGTCGGGGGCATTTTTGACTCAGACGGCTCCAAAGCGATCGACGACAACAAGAACGTCACCGGCCTTCTGCGACTGACCATGAACGTGAATCAGCGTAACAAGGCAAGCGCGTTTTACACACCGTACTGGAAATCGAACCCCACGCGGCGGGACCGCACCGCGGAGTACAACTTCATCGACTCTCGTGCGGCGACCTATCAAACGACGCCGATCGCGTACGGCGCCGGCGTGCGATGGACGTCGACGGCCACGAACAAACTGCTGCTCGACTCGGGTTTTGCGATTCGTTATGTCACGTCGGCCCGGGGACCACAGCCTTCTCTGACGAATGACGACATCGCGCATGTCGACTTCACGCAATCGACGCTCACCGGCTCGGCGATCACCAACCTGCGGAACCTGTCGGCGATCTATCGATGGACAGAGTCTCTTTCGTATGTCACGGGCTCGCACGCGTTCAAGGTGGGCATCCAGTACGGCTGGGGGACCTTCATGCTCAACCAATCGGTGACGCAGGCAATGGTCCTTCGCTTCAGCAACGGGGTGGCGAATGCCGTCGACTTGTACAATTCGCCAACCTTTGCGAAGCAGGATGTCGACACAGAGCTGGGTCTCTACGCACAAGACTCCTGGACGAGAGGCCAACTGACACTCAACCCGGGCGTGCGCTTCGACAAGCTGGTGACGAACTTGCCCGTGCAAAACGCGCCCGCCGGGCCGTGGGTTGGGGAGCGCAACTTTCCAGCAGTCAAGAACGTTCCGAACTGGAGCAACACGGTGCCCCGACTGGGCGTCGCGTACGATCTCTTCGGGAGCGGGCGAACGGTTGTGAAAGCGAGCGCCAGCAAGTACATGCAGGGGCAGTCGACGCAGCTCGCCCAGAGCGTCAATCCCATGATCCTTACCTTCGATCGGCGTTCGTGGAGCGACCCCAATCGCAACGGGATCGCAGAGTTCTTGGAGCTGGGACCCAGCACGGGCTTTCGCGGCGGAGTCAACACGCGAATCGATCCAGATATTCAGCGGCCGTACAACTGGGAATTCACCGTGGGGGTCGACCACGAGTTGCGCAGCGGCTTCGGCGTCGCGGCCTCGTATTACCGGCGCGAGTTCGCCAACCAGACGGGCACGCGCAACCTTGCGGTGCCCCCGTCGGAATATTCGCCGGTCACCATCCAGAATCCGCTCACCGGCCAGCCGCTCACCGTGTACAACCAGTCGGCCGGCACTGTGGGCCGGCAGGACAACCTACTCCAGAATCAGGAGATTCTCGATACGACTTACAACGGAGTCGAGTTCCGCGCGAATGCGCGGTTCGGGAACGGGAATCTCGTTCGAGGCGGTGTGACGATTGGCCGCAAAGAGGCCCCGTTGTCCGGCGATCTGAACAATCCCAACGTGCTGATCAATTTCATCGGCGCCGATCAGTTCGATTCGAGCGTGCAGGTCAAGGTTCACGGCATCTACCAGTTGCCGTGGAGCGTTCAGCTCAGCGCAAACGTTAACAGCATGACCGGGTATCCGCTGCGACGCATTTACACGGTCACGCGCACGCAGGTGCCTGGTCTGTCGCAAGTCACGCAAGCGGTCGATCTGGTACCGAGAGGCGAGGCGCGGCTGCCGAGGGTCAATCTCATCGACCTGAAAGTCACACGGGTGCTGCGTTGGGGAGATCGGACAGTCGAGCCTCAGGTGAGCTTGTACAACATCCTCAATGAGAATCCCACCACAAGCGAGGTGGAGGCCGTGGGCCCCACGCTCGGACGGCCCGTCACTATTCTTGCAGCACGGATGATCAGCTTTGGCGTCCATGTGAAGTTCTGACGCGGCGGCAGGACCGGCAGCCTGTGACGCTCAGGTCTGGTCAGAGCTTCATTATTCGGGGCTGGTGTCGCGCACAATGACAGGAACGAGTCGAGCAGACCCGCGCGTACGACGCCTCCTGGATACGGTGCTATCGAACGCACCTTCGATCGCGGAAGTCTTTGTCCTACTTACGCTAAGCCGTTCGACCTTCTGTCACAAGGTCGAGAAAGTGGCGATTGGCGGGGTCGACGGGACTCGAACCCGCGGCCTCCGGCGTGACAGGCCGGCGTTCTAACCAACTGAACTACGACCCCTTAACGAATAGCGAACGTGGCGAGCTGGTGATTTGGTGATGTCGCGATGTATTCGCCCTCAGTTCCCTCAGCTTAGCCAATTGACATCGATCACATCAGACATACATCGATCACATCACAACACCCATCGTGACATCGCCACATCGTGACATCCACATCGAACATCACCAAATCACGATATCGCGACATCTGAATGGGCGGTATAGGGCTCGAACCTATGACACCCGGCGTGTAAAGCCGGTGCTCTACCAACTGAGCTAACCGCCCTTATCCGGCTTGCACGCGCACGACGGAGGATCAATCGTATCGAAAGCCTGATAGCGGGTGCAAGAGGAGCTTCAGCGCGAGCAGCAGGAAGCCCGTGAAAACTCCCACAATCGCCTGATCCTCTCGATTGCGCCGCGCGCGCGCGAGGCTGAATCGCCGGCCCGCCGGCACCGCGATGTTCGAAGCATACGTGTCGTACTCGTCACCGAACTTCTCCCGCAGATGTGCTTCCTCCGCGAGGATGGCCGCCGGAAACGCAGTCGCCACATACACGATGATCAGCGAAGCAGCGGCGGCGCTTGCCGACGCTATCGCGATGCCCAGCGCGATGACCGCCGAGCCGAGATACAGCGGATGACGCGTCCAGCGGTACGGTCCGGAACGCGTCACCTCGCGACTTTTTTCGAGATGCCCGGCCGCCCAGACGCGAAGCGCCTCCCCGGCAACGGCAACCGCGCCTCCGGCACCGAGTGACCGCCAGCTAGGCTGGCACAACCACAAAACCACGGCGCCACATGCAAATCCAAGTGCCACCCGTCGTCTTACGAGTGCCCGCGCAAGTCCGCCGGTACGCAGAAATTGCGGCAAAGGAAAGCGCAACTTTCGAAAAGGGGACTGTCCTCTTTTCGGCGGATCTTGCGATCCGGTACGCGCGTTCCGCGTCACGCGCGAACCGCCTTCGCGAGGCGGCGGTCGACGGCGGCGAGCACTTCGTCGACGCCGATGTCACCGATGCACATCGACGCGCGCAGGCAGCGACGCTTGTGATGACACACACACGCATGCGCGCGTGAGACGACTTCGTCCGCCGGATCCCACGGACCGTTGCGGTCGGGCCACGTCGGCCCGTAAATACCAACGAGCGGCGTGCCCATCGCAGCCGCGAGGTGGAGCGGTCCCGTGTCGCCCGACACCATCAGCCGCGCCGACCTGCACAGCGCGAGCACGTCCGCCAGCGACGTCCGTGGCGCCCGCGTCGCGCGGCCGTCGGACGTCGCCACCACGTCGCCCGCCAATCCGTCATCCTCCGGCCCCCATAACACGACAGGCATCAGCGAGTGGCGATCGCGAATCTGCCGCGCAAGCGCGCCGAACCGCGCGGGATTCCAGCGTTTGTTCGGCCATGCTGCGCCGGGGTTGATGAGCACGAACCCATCAGGCGCCGTCGCTCTCACTTGATCCGCCACTCGTGAGGGAATCGTTCGAAACGGAAACCGCACCTCGCCCGAGTCCGCTCCGACGAGCGGCAGCACGGAGAGATTCTTCTGGACGACGTGCGCACCTGGCGGCACGCGCGCGGCGCCGTTGTACAACGCCGAGGCAAGCGGCTCGCGGAGCGCCGTTCGTTCGAAGCCGATCACTCGACGGGCTCCGGACAGCCGCGCGGCGACCGCCGATTTGATCAGGCCCTGCAAGTCCAGCGCGGCATCGTATTTCCGGCTGCGCATGAAGCGAATCGCGCGACGGTAGCCGGGGCGGACCACGACGCGATGGGAAAGTCCGTCCACGAGATCTAGCAGTCCCGCGTACGACGCTTCAACCAACCAGTCGATCTCCACTTGCGGAAACGCGTCGCGGAGCGACGCAAGCACCGGCAGCGCATGGACGATGTCGCCGAGCGCGCTCATCCGGACGATCAGAATGCGCTTCACGATCGGTTGCGGATACGCGCCAGCAAATCACGCGTTGCATGATGCTTTGGATCGCCGACGATCGCAATGCGGCCACCGTAGGCGAGGACGGTCTGCCGCTCAGGAACGGTCGCCGTGGTGTAGTCCGTTCCCTTGCAGTGCACTTCCGGCCGCAGTAGCTCGAGGAGCGGTGTGACAGTTGGTTCATTGAAAATCACGACGTAGTCCACTGCGCGAAGCGCAGCGACGAGCTCGGCGCGATCGGCTGCCGGCAGAATCGGCCGGCCCCGTCCCTTCAGGGCACGGACCGAGTCATCGCTGTTGACGCCAACGATCAGGCGATCGGCTTCGCGGCGTGCGGCGTCGAGATAGCGAATGTGACCGACGTGCAGCAGATCGAAACATCCGTTCGCAAAGGCG
>WNFU01001110.1_pt1 | contig 39653 bp, 44 predicted proteins | sample 5400121 | NCBI WGS metagenome assembly WNFU01 (sample SAMN13153360, study PRJNA577476) | soil metagenome | isolation source: 100 cm soil or saprolite under grassland replicate 1 | place: USA:California | collected 2016-06-15
ACCCACAATGGCCCGTCCGGACGCCGGGACAAGGCAGGACGACCCATCCGCGACAAGGTCTGGAACCTCACTGACCAAGCGGGACTGTGGCCCGTCCCCGACCCGGGACAACCCACCGACGACCACAGCACCGGGCATCGTGGCTCCGTGGCTCGTCCCTCTCTCTTTAGAGAGGGACAGCCGGACGAGCCACCGGACGACCCACCCGACGAGGAGATCGAGGGCCTCGCCGATCAGGCCCGCGAAGCGCAGAACGCGAACGGCACGCGCCCACTCGAAGACGCTCTCCCCGATGATGCTCCGAAAGCCCCGCGCGCGAGCGACGAGGTCTCCGCGTGAGCGGCGAACGAAACCGCATCGACTGGGCCGAGGCGTTCAGCTTCTGGAGCTCGATGCCGCCTGGCATTAGGTCGTTCGGGAAGGTTGCTCGTCGGTTCGGGGTTTCTGACGTCGCGGTTGGGAAGGCCGCGCAACGTTACAAGTGGGCTGCGAAGGTCGCCGAGCTCGATCGGAAGGCGCAGGCCGTGGTCGAGAAGCGCGTCGTGCGTGAGCGCAGCGTTCGCGTGGCCGACACGCTGGAGCTGATCGACAAGGCGAGGCGGCTGCTGCTGGAGAAGTTGTACGCCGGCGAGGTCGAGGTCGACATTGGCGACTTCACGCAGCTGGCTCGTCTGGAGGCGCTGCTTGAGGGCGAGCCGACCGATCGTGTCGAGGTCGCTGAGGTGCGTCGGGTGATCGAGACGGTGTTCGTGGTTGCCGGCGGTTTCGTGCCGGCCGGGCTGCGCGGCGAGTTCTTGCGAGCGATGCAGGCGGCGACGGGTGAGCGGTTCGCGCTCGAGCCCGGCGGCGGCGGGGATGACCCGTCGTGAGCGAGCGGCTGGATTCGGTACGCGATCCGTACGCGCAGCCGCTCGATGCGAGTGCTGGCGCGGGATCTGGGGTGGAGCGGGGAGTGGTTGTCCCCCGTGCGCGGTCGCCGTTCCTGCTCGTCGAAGACGTCGCAGCGCGCTACCGGTGCTCGACGCGGTCGATCCACGAGCTGACGAGGACGGGTGCGATCCCGCACCGTCGGCTGCCGGGGACGCGGCGCTGCCTGTTCCTCGCGTCGGATCTCGAGGCGTACGAGGCTGGCTGCGAGCTCGAGGTTGTCGAGTTCGGCCGCGGCGGCCGCGTCGTCAGGCCGAAGGGCGGTGCTCGGTCGTGAGCGGCGTGACGCTACGTCGTGAGCTCGTCGGCGAGCGCGTGCCGCAGCTGCGTTATCCCGTCGGGCAGCCGCTCGAGGCCGCCGTCGTCGCGACCCCACGTCTCGATGACCTCGAGCAGCAGCCGCTTCCCTTCGGGGTAGAGCTCGACGGCCCGGGTTGCGCCGACAGCTTCGAAGGCGCGGACGACCGGGGCGAGCGTCTCGAGGTGGCGAATCCGGTCGAGGAGCTGATCGCGTGCGTACCAGCTGATCGTGACCGGCCCGTCCGCGGTGAGGACCTGCACGTGGTCGAGGCGGCTGGGCTCGTCTTCGGGCATCGCATGGAGCGTAGTCGGTGAGCGATCAGGTATCTCCGCCCGGGACTGAGGATCTCGTGTCGCATGGCCAGGTCGACTCGCTCGAGCTGGTCTGCTCGCGCTCGCCTGCTTCGGGTGTCGGCTATGACCCGCGGAGGGCGGAGATCCCGTTCTGATGCGCGAGCCGCTCGACACGAAGGCGAAGCGGTACGTGCTCGAGGGTCGGCTGACGGTGCATCGCGTCGACGCAGACGGGCCGGTGGTCGAGGCGACCGTGCGCGGCTCGGGTGCCGTTTACGCGGCCGGTTTCGACGAGGACGGGTGGTTCTGCTCGTGTCCTGCGCTCTCGCGGTGTTCGCACCTATTGGCGTTGCAGCTCGTGGTCGTGCGTCCCGATCAGGTGACCGAGTGAACGACGAGCGGTTCGATGAGCTTGAGCGGCAGTTTCTGCGTGCTGACGGGGTTGCGCGAGTTGAAGGCGGACGTCGCGCGCTCGCGAGCGGAGGAGGATCCGCCGCGGTGAGTGGGTCAGCTCTTTTTCGGCCGGCCGAGCGGGAGGGTCTTGGCGGCCCACTTTTCGATGTCGCGCCAGCGCCAGACCGGGCCGGTGGCGAGCCGTGCGAGGGGTTCGGGGAAGTCGTCGCGCTGGGTCCAGCGCCAGGCGCTGTTTCGGGCGACGCCGTAGGCGGCGGCGATTTCGGCGACTCCGACGATCTCGGGCATGGGGTGGAGGCTACCAGGGCTGGTAGACACCGTCTACCATCAGGTGTAGAGTGCGTCTACAGTCACTGTCTCGATCCGAAGGAGGATCACATGCCCAGCACCACACGCCCAGCCGAGCTGCCGTCGCTCGACGAGATCTACCTCGCCGAGTGGAAGGCGGGGAGCTTCACGAGCGACCTCGACATGATCCGCGGCGAGCTGGAGCGCGCTGCTCGTGGCGAGTTCGAGACCGTCGAGGAGTACCTCGCCGCTGAGGCGGAGGGGCGGCTGCCTGAGCAGGCGAAGTTCGATCCGGCGCAGCTCGCGCGGATCGTGGCGTTCGCTGCCAATGCCCTCGACGACGCGGAGCTGATCCGGGATCACGCGGTCGCGATCCAGCACGCCGCGCTCGCGCTGATGAACGAAGCCGAGGAGCCCGCCGACGAGGCGTACTACGCACGGATCCGCGCTTGGGCGGCGGAGTGCGCCGACTACGGCACCGACGTGGCCCGCACCCGGCAGCAGCAGCGCGTCGAGGAGGGGCGGGACGATGGCTAGCCTGCAGGCACGTCACGCCCGCGGCTGCGCCCTCGGGAAGCCGTGGACGCCGGCGGCGAACGTCGACGGTTGCACGTGCCCGCGTGGGCCGCTGTTCCACGTCGTCGTGCGCGACGGCTCGAAGGCGCACAAGAAGCCGGTCGGGCGCAACCGCCGCGACGCCGACCGGGCGCTCGCCAAGCTGTCGGTCGACGTCGACGAGGGCCGCTACGTCGCGCAGAAGCGGATCCGGTTCGCCGCCTGGGCCGACCAGTGGATCAAGCAGCTCGAGGCCGGCCCGAACACCGTCCACTCGTACCGGTCGACGGTCGCGTACGCGAAGCGCGCCTTCGGCGAGAAGGACGTGCGGAGGCTCGGCGTCGACGACATCAAGCGGCTGAACGAGATCATGCGCAAGGCGAAGCTCGGCGACTCGACACGCGCGAAGCACCTGCGCGTGCTGCACGCGTGTCTGGCGTCGGCGATCACCAGCGGCTACGCCGGCAGCAACCCGGTCGCGCTTGTTCCGAAGGGGGAGCGGCCGCGGGCCCGCCGGCGCGAGGCGGCCTACTTCACGAACGAGGAGCTGCCGCGCCTGTTCGCCGGGCTCGACACGGGTGTCTACCGGCTGCTCTGCCTGGTCGCGTTGAAGACGGGGATGCGGCTTGGCGAGCTCACCGCGCTCACCTGGGGGGACGTCGACCTGATCGGCGGCGTGGTCCACGTGCGCCGCACGTACACGACCGGGAACCTCGGGTTGCCGAAGGGCCGCGAACGCCGGTCGGTCGACCTGACGGCCGATGTCGTCGACGCGCTCGGCGCGTGGTGGGGCGAGCTCGGTGGGCCCGGCGACGACACGCTCGTGCTGCCCGGCCCGACCGCGACCGGGTAACTCAACGACCAAGTCGTCCGGAAGAGCGTGCTCTACCCGGCAATGAAGACCGCCGGGATCGCGCGCGTGGGGCCGACCGGGGTGGAGCGGACGTTCCACTCGTTCCGGCACACGTTCGCGAAGGTCGCGCTCGAGAACGGCCGGCCGCTCGCCTGGGTCAGCCGGCACCTCGGCCACTCGTCGATGTCGATCACCGATCAGGTGTACGGGCATTGGGAGCGGGCGGCGCAGAAGCGCGAGGTCGAGCTGATGGAGGGCGTCTTCGGGGTCTAGCCCTGCTGCGAGGTGCCGGGCGGCCCGTTCGGCAGGAGCCGCTCGGCCACCTCCAGCACTGCGTCAACGGGATCGTCGCCTCCGCCGCCGTCGAGTAGTTCGCCAGCCTCGTCGTACACCTGAACGAGGTAGAGCCCGTCCGGGTAGACGTACCACTTGACGTTGAAGTTCACCTCGAGCTGGCCCTCCTCCGGACGCTCGCGCGCCTGGTCAGGCGGCGCGATCTCGGCGGCCTCATCGACGCTTCCATCCGCGCGGATCACCGTGACCTTCGCGCTGACCGTCCCCCGACCTTGGACAGAGCCTTCGAGCAACAGCAGGAACTTCCGGCCGAGCGAGCCGCAACGCGGGCAGGGGGCCCGCTCCTCCGGCTTGAGGTGCGGCGACTCGTCGAGTGTTAGCCCGCAGTCCGCACACGTCACGGTTGGTCTGCCGGTCATGCCTGCTGCTCCTCTCGTACTACCCGCGTACGCGCACCCGCTGCGTACGCTCACCGCCTCACAGAAAAGCCCCGCTAGACGGGGCTTTTAGTCGGGGCGCCGAGATTCGAACTCGGGACCTCCAGTCCCCCAGACTGGCGCGCTAACCAGGCTGCGCCACGCCCCGCGATACGACAGCGTAGCGCCGGCCAGCCGGCGCCGCTAACGGAGCCAGGGGGCGAGGAAGAGCGTGATCTCGCCGCTGCCGCGCGGCTCGACCAGACGTGCGCGAACCTGCTTGTCCTCGATCACCATCAGCGTGGGCACGCGCTCGATCGCAAAGCGTTCGAAGAGATCGGGCCGCTCCTCTTGGACGATGTTGCGAATCTCGAACGAGAAGTGGTTCTTGCGCCGCTGCAACACCTGTGCGAGGAAGCCTGCCACGCGTTCGCAGCGCCCGGATCGATCGGAGCGGAAGAACGCCAGGATCGGCTTGCCGTTCGGGCTCGTCGTCTGTGTCAGCGCGGGCCTCGCGTGACTGCCTCTGCAACCGTGGGGACGAGCGAGAAGAACGTCTGCAGCCCAGCGGTCGTCAGACTCTTCGACGTCAGGGGCGTGGCGCCCGCGATGTGCAGCTCGTCGCCGCGCAAGCGCATCAGCTTCGTTCCGGCGACGAGCACGCCGATGCCTGTCGAATCCACGAACGTCGTGCGGGAGAGATCGACGACGATCGAGCGCGCATCCGTCGCGAGTCGCTCGAGCGTCCGCAGCAGCTCCGGCGAGGAATAGAGGTCGAGCTCGCCTTCGACCTGGACGAGGTACACGCCTGCCTCGACGCATGCGGTCCGGAGACGCAAGTCGACTGCCCGCAGCTCGTTCGGCCCCACGAGACCGACGGTAGCCGGACGACCGTCAGCAAGGGGTTTGTATTTGCAAGCGAATGCTCACAGAGGTACGAGCTTGTAGCCCGTACCGCGAACGGTGAGCAGCCGTTCAGGGTGTTGCGGGTCGCGTTCGATCTTGCGGCGGAGGTTGGAGATGTGCACGTCACAGGCGCGCTGGTCGCCGACGTACTCGCTGTCCCACAGGCGCTGCATGATCTCGCGGCGGCTGAACACGCGATCCGGAATGGAGGCGAGGAGCGACAGCACCGTGAATTCCGAAGGCGTCACGTCCACCGGCCGGCCCTCGAGGACCACCCGGTGCCGCTGCGGGTCGAGCGTCAAGCTGCCGGCGGTGATCGCGCCAAGCCCGCGGCGATCGAGGTCTCTCCGGCGGAGGATCGCGCGTACACGGCTGATCAGCTCGGCCATCGAGAACGGCTTCGTCACGTAGTCGTCCGCACCGGCTTCCAGTCCCATGACGCGGTCCACCTCGGCGTCACGCGCCGTGAGCATCACGATCGGGATGTCTCCCGCGTCGCGAATCCGGCGGCAGAGCTCGACGCCGGAGAGACCGGGGAGCATGACGTCGAGGACGATGACGTCGGGCGGCTCGGCGGAGACATGCTCGAGCGCCCTCTCCGCATCGGCCAACGTGGTCACCTCATAACCCTCGCTGCGCAGCGAATAACTCACCGCGTCGCGCAACGCCGGCTCGTCGTCGACCACGAGCACGCGCTCGTTCATACGTCCACGAGCCGTGCGAGTTGCAGGACGATGCGGGCTGTCGTCCCTCGTCCCTCTTCCGAGTCGATCTCGAGCCTTCCGCCGGCGGCGCGCGCTGCCTCCGCGGCGATCGCGAGCCCGAGACCGAAGCCCTCGCTCTGCTGTGAGCCTCGGACGAAGCGACGGGTGACGAGCTCTCGGTCGTGCGGCGACAGGCCCGGCCCCGTGTCGACGACCTCGACCGCGACACTCTGTCCGTTCCGTGCCTCGGCGCGGAGGGTGATCGAGCCGTGGCCGGTGTACCGCCCCGCGTTGCCGACGAGGCTCGAGAGGGCCTGGCGGAGGAGCTCCGCGCTCGTCAGCGCGGCGAGCTCGTCCTCGCACGCGACCTGCACGGCCACGCCGGCCGCAGGGTTGATCTCCTCCGTGAGCTCATCCAGCATCGGTCGAATCGGCACGAGCTCCAGCCTCGGCTCCTCCTCATGGGCCTGCGCGCGGGCGAGCAGCAGCAGCGCCCGCGCGAGACGGACGAGACGATCGGACTCGCGCTCGATGTGCCCGAGGAAGACGTCGCGAGTCGGCGGGTCGTTCTTTGCGCCTCCCTGCAGCACCTCGATTGCGCTGACGATCGAGGCAAGCGGCGTCCGCAGCTCATGCGCGGCATTGACGACGAACTCTCGCTGAGCGAAATCACGTTGCCGGTCCGCGGTCACGTCGCGGAAGAGGAAGACGGCCCCCGCCGGGAGATCGTCGCGGGTGATCGGCGCCGAGCTCACCTCGAGCAGGAGGCGATGGCTATCCGCGCGGACCAGCGTCAGCACCTCACCCGACACGACCTCCGAGGATTCGAGCGCGCGCGCCAGCGGCCAGTCGCCGTCGACGAACGTCCGGCCGTCCGCATCGCGGAGCCGCGCAGCCAGGGCTGCACTGTCGGGGACCGGCCCGCCGAGCAGCTCTTCGGCGCGGCGATTGCGCACGATCACGTTGCCGGAGGGCGAGACGACGAGGATCCCGACCGGCAGCTGGCGCAATACGGTCTCGAACTGGGCGCGCTCACGCATCAACTCCGCGTGTGCGGCTTCGAATGCCACTGCGCGCTCCTCGACGCGCCGCTCGAGCTCGGCGTTCAGCTCCCACAGGCGGGCCTCGTTCTGCTTCTGCTCCGTGACATCGGTGACCACCCAGCGCAGGCCGACGACGTCGGTGCCGCGGTCGACGATCGGTGAGATGCTCACGTCGGCATCGAAGGCGATGCCTCCGCGACGCTCGAAGCGGTGCTGCGTGCGGATCCGGTCCGGATGCCGCCGGACATCGATGAGCATCGTGCGGAACCCGCGCCGCCAGGCCGGTGCGACGAATGTCGCAAGCGGCTTGCCCTCGAGGAAGCGGCGCGGGGTTCCGAGCAGCTGCTCGGCGCCGAGGTTCGCCTCCAGGATCTTTGCGTCCAGGTCGGTTACGAGGAACGCGTCGGGTGCGAGTGCGAACAGGTCCTCGTAGCGTCTGCGCTCCGCGTCGATTTGCGCATGCGCCTCAGCGAGCTCGTCGTGCTGCCGAACGAGCTCTTCCTCGACGACGCGAAGCTCGTCGACGCTGCTCCGCAATCCAGCCAATGCCGAAAGCAGAGCGTCCGGATCCGGCGTACCCCCGTCGAGCCGCGTCAGCACCGACTCGAGCTCGCGCGCGAGTTGGTCGACGCTGAACGCCGTCGTCACGCCGGCTCGACTTCTTCCATGAACAGGATCGCCCCGTGCATCGCGCCGGCATTGTGGAGCGGCGAGCAGCTGACCTTGTACGGCAAGGACCGCCCACGGCGATTCGTCGCGGTCACGTTGATCTCGCTCGATGCGCCGCCGTCGCTCAGGGCTTTCAGCAGCGGTCTGCGCAGCTCTTCGACCGGCAGACCGATGTCGAGGTTCATCAGGTGCTCGCCCTGCACTTCTTCTCGCCGCAACCCCCACAGCTCCTGCGCGCCGGGATTCCACGCCGTGATTCGAAGCTGGTCGTCGACGACGATGACGCCCGCCTCGATGCTGGCCAGAATGCTCTCGAGAAAGTCGTTCGTCCGGTTGAGCTCGTCTGTGCGTTGGTTGAGCTCCTCGTTGATCGTCTCGAGCTCCTCGTTGGTCGACTGCAGCTCCTCGTTCATCGTCTCGAGCTCCTCGTTGGTCGACTGCAGCTCTTCGTTCGTCGTCTCGAGCTCCTCGTTCGTCGACTGCAGCTCCTCGTTCGTCGTCTCGAGCTCCTCGACGGTCGACTGCAGCTCCTCGTAGGCGGTCTCGACCTCACGCTTGGCCGTCTCGACTTCCGTCTGCAGCATTTGGTAGCGGGTGATGTCGGAGAAGCTGATGCTGACCCCCGCGATCACCCCTCCGGGACCGAGCAGCGGGATGAGGTTGACGTCGAGGATCCGCTCTTCCCCGTGAGCGGGGTGCCACGCGACGCTCCGCTGCGCCACGGCGTGGTGGCCGCCGTAGACCTCGTCGATCAGTGACCGGAGCTCGATCGGGCGGTACGAGAGCTCGAGATCTTGAAGCGGCCGGCCGAGGTCGCGCGCCGCCAGGTTGAACAACAGGCGTGCCTGCAGGTTCGCGAGAGCGAGTCGCCCCTCGCCGTCGACGACGATCTGCGCGACAGGAGAGACCTCGAACGTCGCGTCGCGAATCGGCGAATCGTCCGGAGGCTCGGCCTCGGTCGAGAGGGCGCGGAGAGCATCGAGCCCGACGGTGCGGTTGGCACCGCGCCCGTTGCCGACGGTCTGGAAGACCCTGCGTTTCATGTCCATCGGAACGAAGAGGCTCGCCTTCGTCAGCAGGACCTCCGACTTTCCGAGCAGGAGGAAGCCCGACGGCAGCAGCGCGAAATGGAAGTTGGCCAGGATCCGCGCCTGCGCCTCCGGCGTGAAGTACATGAGCGTGTTGCGGGACGCCAGCAGGTCGATCTTCGAGATCGGCGGGTCCTGCACGAGGTCGTGGCGTCCGAAGATCACCGAGCGGCGCAGATCCGCCCGGAAGACGTACCGCTGGTCGATGCGCTCGAAGTAGCGCTCGACGATCTCGGGCGCGACGTTCTCGAGGCGCTTGACGGGATAGCTCGCGTGCCGACCATCGGTCAGCGCCTCCTCGTCGACATCGGTCGCATAGATCTTGACGCGCTGACGGAAGGCGTCCTCGCCGAGAACCTCTGCGAAGACGATCGCAAGCGTGTAGGCCTCCTCTCCGGAGGCACAACCGGTCGACCAGACGCGGATCGTCTCGCTCGGCCGTTTCGCCTCCACGATGCGAGTCACGATCTCGGACTGCACGAACTCCCATGTCGCAGGGTCGCGGAAGAAGCCCGTGACGTTGATCAGGATCGTGTTGAAGAGCTCCGTGAACTCGTCCGGATGGGAGTCCAGGTACTCGCGGTAGACCTCGTAGCCGTCGATGCGCAGCCCCTGCATGCGCTTGCCGAAACGCCGTGCGAGGCTCTGGCGCTTGTAGCCCGTGAAGTCGAACCCGCGGCTGTCGCGGATGTATTCGAGGAGCGTCTCGAAGGACGCGTCCGCTTCCGCTTGGCCCGACCCAGCCATCTCCCTCTCCCAAGGTTATCCCTCGTGGGCTCGTCAGTCAGCTACGGCTGCCGGCGTCGCTGCCAGCCTGATCGTCTGCAAGAGGTGCTTGAGCTGACGGGCGCAGCTCTCGGCCTCGTCGGCCTGGCGGGCGAACGTCCCGGCACTCGCCGAGCTGCCGCGCGCGGCGAGGCGCTCGGAGAGACGCCGGGAGTAGGCGACGCGTTCCTCGATGATGCGGACACTCGTCCAGAGCGCAGTCTCGACGGCGTCGTTCTGGCGTTCGAGCATGCTGGCCTCGGAGAATGCGTGTCCGACGCGGCACTCGAAGCGCAGCAGGCCTCCGTCTTCGACCTCCCAGAGCCCGCCGCCGCAGTCGGGGCAGGCGTACGCCGATCGCAGGCCGGGACCGGGGTCCTCGCCGGTCTCCGCGCCTGCTTCGTCTCCGTTGGAGCCTGAATTCGCAGAGGCCGCTGACATTGCTTCCTCCTCGGTCGTTCGTCTCGCCAGCCGCGTCACCGCGTCGCCCAGCTTCGCAGAGTCCAAGATGTCGTCCGGCTCGGCGTTGGCAATCGCCGCCTTCGGCATCGAGTCGTACATCGCGTCGCCGGGGTCCTGGACGATGCCCGCACCGCCGGCCTGCCGGATCCGGCGCAGGCCTGCGGCGCCGTCGTCGAGCGCACCCGAGAGCACGACTCCGGTTACCCGGGGCCCGAAATGCTCGGCGGCGCTGCGGAACAATGGGTCGATCGCCGGCCGGTGCCCGTTCTCCTTCGGACCGCGAATGACCTCCACGTGGCCGTCGTGAAGGAGCAGGTGCTGGTCGGGCGGCGCAACGTAGATCCGTCCGTGCTGGATCGTCTCTCCGTGCTTGGCGTGTGCCGCTGGGAGCGGGCCGGCGCGCGACAGGATTCCGGGCAGGACGCTCCTTCCGGTCGCCGCGATGTGAAGGACGATGAAGACGGCGGCCGGCAAGTCGGCGGGGAGGTGCGCGACGAGGCGGCGCAGGGGCTCGAGCCCGCCGGCCGATGCGCCGACGACGACGATATCTCGAGAGACGCTTCGCGTCGCCACGTCGAGCCATTGTCGCCATTCCCTCGCGGGGCCGCCCGAATCGCTTGTGAGGAAACACTCACACAACGGAAGCGTACGCTCATCAGGGTCGGCGTACGCTCGTCGAGCATGACCGGTTCAAGGGAGACGGCCGCCGCGACGAGCCAGTGCCCACGGTGGATCGGGTGTCGCCTTTGCCCTTTCGGTGACGCCGCCCATAGGTGTCCGTGACCACCGGCTCGTCGTCTCCTGACGGTCGCGCGGCTCGAGAGAGCACCGATTGGGGCACGCGCTCACTCCTGCGGGCCGTGAACGAACAGGTGACTCGGATCGGGGCGTCCGCCAACGGTCAAATCGAGTTCGACTACGTCTGCGAATGCGCCGACTCGACGTGCTTCACGAGCGTCCGCCTGCCTCGCTCCGAGTACGCCCGGATCACGGCGACGGCCGGCTGGTTCGTCGTGGCCGACGGCCATGGGATGCCCGAGGAACACGTGGTCGAGGACGGTCCCGGATATCTCGTCGTGACCCGCGAATCGGACTGAGCACCGTCCCCCTTCCGGGGGAGAGCGGGTCACGTTTTTGCCGATCGTGGGACCACCCTCCGCGGCCGATTCCTGACTTGTGGCGCCTGCGGCCCGGGACAACGACCCTGCGATCGAACCTTCGTTCGAGCTCGAGCGGATCCATGCAGATGCGCTCCACGAGAGCGAGCAGCGCTTCCTGAGCGTCGTCCAGAGCGTGCCGGGTGCGTTTTACACGGTGGTTCCCTGTGAGGACGAGCCGGGCGAGATGCGCCTCGACTTCCTGAGCAACAACGTCGAGGCATTCACGGGCCACGCGGCGGCGGAGTTCGTCGGCCCGGAACGAATCACGCTCGAGAGCTTGCTGCCCGAGGAGGATCGGGCCGTGCTCCGTGCGGCGGAAGCACGTGCGCAAGAAGGTGAGCCGTACGGCATCGACGTCCGCGTGCAGCACGCGGACGGCGCGTTGCGCTGGACGCACATCAAGGGCCAGCCGCTGCTCGATTCCACCGGCGTCCCGTGCGGCAGCGGCGGCGTCATGCTCGACATCACCGACCGCCACCTCGCCGAACAAGCCTTGCAGGAAAGCGAATCGCGACTGCGCAGCGTGCTCGCGAACGTGCCGGGAGTGTTCTTCCGCGCCGCGCTCGATGGTGACGATTGGCGGATCGTGTTCGCGTCCGAACGGACGCGGACCCTGCTCGGGGTCGATCCCGAAGAGTTGCAGAGCCAGGGAGCGTTCTCGTCGCTGGTCCATCCTGACGATCTCCCGTTGCTGGACGCAGCCGAGGCGAAGCTCGCGGACGGCGAGTGCTACGAGCTCGACTTCCGCGTGGTCGTCGACGGCGAGGTGCGCTGGGTGCGCGAGGTTTGCCAGCCCGAGACCGACGGCCACGGTCATGTCGTCGCGAGCAGCGGCTTCCTGTTCGACATCACCGCGCGCCGGGCCGCCGAGGAGGCGCTGCACCTCCGCGAGCGCGCGATCGAGACCCTGACGAACGGTGTCGTGATCGTCGACGCGCAGGCTTCGGGCAACCCGATCGTGTACGTGAACAGGGCCTTCGAGGAGCTGACCGGCTATGCGGCCGACGAGGTGCTCGGTCGCAGCCCGACATTGCTCGACGGCCCGGGCACGGACCCGACGGCGATCGCAGCGATCACGGAGGCGCTTGCGCGTGCCGAGCCCTTCGACGGCCAGCTCGTCGCCTACCGGAAGAACGGGACGCACTTCTGGAGCTCGGTTCGGATCTCACCCGTCCGCGACGAGAGCGGGGACGTCACGCACTTCGTCTACATCCACACCGACGAGACACCGCGCCGTCGGCTCGAGGAGCAGTTCCTCCAGGCGCAGAAGATGGATGCTGTCGGGCGCCTCGCCGGGGGCATCGCGCACGACTTCAACAACGTTCTGCTCGTGATCCGCGGGTACAGCCACGTGCTGATGAGCATGTTCGGCGAGTCACAGGAGGGCTGGGCGGAGGCGAAGGAAATCGAGACCGCGGCCACCCGCGCGTCTGAGCTGATCCGCCAGCTGCTCGCCTTCTCGCGCGGCCAGGTGATGCAGACGCAGGTCCTGGACCTGAACGACGTCGTCGCGGGCACGCAGAAGCTGCTCCAGCCGTTGATCGGCGAGGACGTCGAGCTGCACACGTCGCTCGACGTGCGCCTCGCGCCCGTGAAGGCTGACGTGTCGCAGCTGGAGCAGGCGATCGTCAACCTGGCGGTCAACGCGCGCGACGCGATGCCGAACGGCGGCTCGCTGTTGATCCGCACGCGCAACGTCGCCGTCGACGCGGGCTCGGCCGACTCGCCGGGGCTGCCCGCCGGGACGTACGCGGCCCTCTCGGTCGAGGACACCGGCAACGGCATGGACGAGAACACGAAGGCGCGCATCTTCGAGCCGTTCTTCTCGACGAAGGGCGCCAAGGGCAGCGGGCTCGGTCTCTCGACCGTGTACGGAATGGTGAAGCAGTCCGGCGGCGACATCACGGTCGTCAGCGCTCCGGGCGAAGGGACGACGATGACGATCTATCTCCCACAGGCGCGCGAAGGCGCTTCCGAGCTCACGCTGCGCGCTCCGGAGCCTCAGCTCGACGTCTCGAGCGAGAGCGTGCTGCTCGTCGAGGACGACGACAAGGCGCGTGCGCTCGTGGGAAGGCTGTTGCGCGAGTCCGGGTACACGGTGCACGAGGCCGGGCTGCCCGAGGACGCACTGCGCTTTTGCGACGAGCACCCCGGGCAGATCGATCTGCTGCTCAGCGACGTCGTGATGCCGCAGATGAGCGGCCCCACGCTCGCCAAGCAGATCCTCGAGCGCCGGCCCGGCACTCCGGTGCTGTTCGTGTCCGGCTACATCGAGCGCGCGGACGACGTCGACATCGTCTCTTCCGGCGCAGATTTCCTGCAGAAGCCCTTCACGCCGCACGAACTGATCCACACCGTGCGGGGTGTACTCGACAAGCAGGAGCGCGTGGACGCATGAGCATGAACGGAAGCACGCCCGAGCAGATCCTGATCGTCGACGACGAGCGCCCGATCCGCGAGCTGATGCGCCGGCTGCTCGAGCCGAGCGGCTACGTCTGCGCGACGGCGGCGAGCGGCCAGGAGGCGGACGAGCTGCTGGCATCCGGCTCGTTCCACCTGATGCTGGCCGACCTCCAGCTGCCCGGTGAGTCGGGACTCGACCTGGTCGGGCGCGTGCGTCACGCGCATCCCGACACCGCGGCCATCATGGTCACGGGCACAGACGACCCGGAGCTCGCGGATACAGCGTTGAAGCTCGGCGCCTGTGGCTACATCGTCAAGCCGTTCTCGCCGAGGGAGCTGCCGATCCACGTCCTCAATGCTCTGCGACGGCGGAGGCTCGAGATCGAGCAGCGCCACGAGCGGCAGCGACTCGAGCAGACGCCGACGCGTCTGGACGCACTGCAGGTTTTGACCCCCATGGAGGGTCAGCTATGACTACAGTCAACGCGACGGCGGAGCCAATCATGACGGAGACCGAGCGGATCACCTGCCTCCTTGCAGACGACCATCCGGCCGTCCTCGACTCGATCTCGCGCGTGCTCCGGAGCCAGGGCTTCGACGTCGTTGCCCAGGCACGCGACGGTGAGGACGCGCTGAAGGCGATCGAGCAGCAGAAGCCGCAGGTGTCGATTGTCGACCTGCGGATGCCCGGCATGTCCGGAATCGCGGTCGCGCGCCGTGCGGCGCGGCACACGGCGGTCATCCTCTACACCGGTCACAGCGATCGCACGCTGCTGATCGAGGCGCTCGATGCAGGAGTGCGCGGGTTCGTTCTCAAGGAGGCGCCCCTCGCCGACCTGGCGCGCGCAATCGAGACCGTCGCCAAGGGCGGCGTCTACGTCGACCCGGTGCTCGCGGGTGTCCTCGCCTCCGGTGAAGCCACGCAGCAGCTCTCGATGCTCACCCAGCGTGAGCGCGAGGTGCTCCGGCTGCTTGCGGACGGGCTGCGCAACGAGGAGATCGGCCGGCGCCTCCACATCGCCGCCGAGACCGCGCGCGCACACATCAGAAACGCGATGCGGAAGCTCGATGCGGACACGCGGACCCATGCAGTTGCGGTTGCGCTGAGGCAGCAGCTGATCGAATAGGGCAGGTCTGGGGTCAGACCCCCGGACGCGGCCAGTTCAGACGGTTCTGAGCACCTCGGCGCCGCAGCCGTCGATCAAGGCGGGGAGGAGGTCCTCCTCCGCGACTCCGTGGAGCGAGACGTGATCCGTGTCGACTTCGACGTCGGGCCAGGACTCGAGGCCGAGCGACGCCGCGCCTTCGTCCGAGCCGAAGGCGAGCAGGCGGTCGGTGGAGATCGTGTCGCGGCGGAGCGCCAGCCGGCGGGCGATGCTGTCGAGCTCGCGGAGCTCTTCCAGCGGATCGATCCTGACGTTCGAGTCGGAACCGATGCAGACTCCGATGCCGCGCTCGCACAAGCGGTCGATCGGCGCGAAACCGTCGCCGAGGTTTGCTTCCGTGGTGGGGCAGATGCAGATCCGCGCGCCGGCGTCGCGTACGAGGTCCAGCTCGGCGTCCGACGCGTGCGTCGCGTGCACGACCGTCGTGCGCGTGGTCAGACACCCGGTCCGCGCAAGGAGCTCGATCGGCCGCAGCCCGTGCTCGGCGACGCAGTCGGCGATCTCCCGGGGCTGCTCGCACGCGTGTACGTGCACCAGGAGTCGATTCTCGTCCGCGTAGCGGCCGATCTCCTGGAGCCAGCCCGCCGGGCAGGCGCGGACGGAGTGGGGGGCGACCCCGACGCGGAGGCCTCGCGCACGGAGGTCGTCCACCTGTCCGAGATACTCCGCCGCCGACCGCTGCCGGAGCTGGGCGATCCCGCCGCGGCCGTAGGCCGCGTAGAGGAGCACGAGCTCGATTCCCGCTTCCGCCGCCGCCTCCGCGGCCGCCTGCGCCTGCTCGAAGCCGAGGTAATGGAACTCGCCGACGGCGGTGTAGCCCGCGCTCAGCAGTTCGCGGTACACCTCGACGTAGCTCGAACGGACACGTCCGGGTGTCTGACACCGGGCCAGGTCCAGCATGGACTCCCGCCAGGCCCAGAAATCTGCCCCCTCGGTCCGCCCGCGCAGGGCGCGCTGAAAGGCGTGACAGTGCGCATCGACGAAGCCCGGCAGGGTCAGCCCCGGCACCTGCATATCCTGTCAGCGTGTCGGTCCCGGCCGTACCGGCTTCGCTTGCGCAGCTTCCGAATGCGCTGACGATTCTGCGGCTGGGGCTGATCCCGCTCTATGTCGTGCTGATCGCCACCGCCGACGGCGGCCGCAGCTGGCCGGCGGCGATCGTGTTCGGCGTCGCGGGCGTCACGGACCAGATCGACGGTTTCCTGGCGCGCCGGTGGCACGTCGAGAGCCAGTTCGGCAAGATCGCCGACCCGCTCGCCGATCGCTTGATGATCGATGCCGCCGTCATCCTGCTCTGGCACGCGGGGCGCCTGCCGTGGATCGCGCTTGCGATTCCGGCGCGTGACCTGTTTCTCGTCGTTGGGTACAAGCCGGCCGTGGCCCGCGGCTACAACTTCGAGGTCAACCTGCTGGGGAAGTGCGCGACGTGGCTCTTGTACGCGTCGCTCGGCTTCGTGATGGTCACACACGACGGCGCCACGTGGCCGCTGGTCATCTTCTGGATCGGCGTCGCGCTCGCCGGTGCCGCCCTCGTGCAGTATCTCGTCAAGGCACGACGGGAGGTGGGGGCGTGAAGGCGGTTGTCATGGCTGGGGGGGAGGGGACGCGCCTGCGCCCGCTCACGTCGAATCAGCCGAAGCCGATGGTCCCGATCGTCGGCAAGCCGTGCATCGAGCACATTCTCGAGCTGCTCCGCGACCACGGGATGGCCGACGTCGTCGTCACGGTCGCCTTTCTTCCGCAGGCGATTCGCTCGTACTTCGGCAACGGCGACGCGCTCGGGATGAACATCGGCTATTCCGTCGAGGAGACGCCCCTGGGTACCGCGGGCTCGGTCCGCCTCGCCGCACGCGAGCTCGCCGACGACGCGTTCCTCGTCATCTCGGGTGACGCGCTGTGCGACGTCGATCTGACGCGGCTCGTGGAGTTCCATCACGAGCGCGGCGCGGCGGTGACGATCGGCCTCGTCTCCGTCGAGAACCCGCTCGAGTTCGGGATCGTCGTCACCGACGACGAGGGCAGGGTCGAGCGCTTCCTCGAGAAGCCCTCGTGGAGCCAGGTCTTCTCGGACACCATCAACACCGGCATCTACGTGCTCGACCCGGAGGTCATCAAGCACGTCCCGACCGACCAGCCCTTCGACTTCTCGAAGGAGTTGTTTCCGCTGCTCTTGGAGATGGGCCGGCCGATCTACGGCTTCGTGCTCGACGGCTACTGGCAGGACATCGGCAACCTCGACCAGTACCGGCAGGCGAATTACGACGCCCTCGACGGACGGGTGCGCCTCAACATCCCCGGCATCCAGCTGCGCGGGAACATCTGGGTGGGCGACGGCGTCGAGCTCGATCTCGAGCAGCTCGAAGGGCCCGCATTCGTGGGCAACAACTGCCGCATCGGGACCGATGCGGTCGTCGGGCCGCATACCGTGCTCGGAGCGAACTGCACGCTGCGGGAGCGAGCGCGCGTCGAGCGCTCGATCGTCGACTCGGGAACGCACATCGGGCGCAGCGTGCTCGTCGAGGGTGCGATCCTCGGCCGCTCGTGCGACCTGCGCGGGCACGCCCGGCTGCACGAAGGCGTCGCGATCGGCGACGAGGTGACGATCGGCGCCGAGAGCGTGGTCTATCCCGGCGTCCGCATCTACCCGTACAAGGAGGTCGAGTCCGGCGCGCAGATCCACGAGTCGCTGATCTGGGAGTCGCGCGCAACGTCACGGGTCTTCGACAAGGAAGGCGTCTCCGGACTGATCAACGTCGACCTGACTCCAGAGACGGCACTTCGCCTGGGCGCCGCGCTCGGGACCTCGCTTCCACGCAACGCACGCGTGGTCGCCAGTCGCGAGGGCCCGCCCGTCTGCCGGATGCTGAAACGCTCCGTCATCACCGGGCTGATCTCGACCGGCGTCGACGTCGCCGACCTGCGTGTGCTTCCGTCCGCCGTCAACCGGCAACTGATCAAGGCGGAGAACTACGCCGCCGGAGTGCACGTTGGCATCAGCGCCAACGACCCGGAGGTCGTCCGCATCCAGTTCTACGAGCGCGGCGGGATCCAGCTCACGGCGAGCTTCGAGAAGGAGATCGAGAAGAACTTCTCGCGCCACGAGCTGCGCCGCGCGGCCGCCGCCGACGTGGGCACGATCTCGTATCCACCCCGGCCGGCCGAGAGCTACTCCGAGTCGCTGCTCGCGAGCCTCGACGTGGACGCGATTCGGGCGCGGCATTTTCGGATCGTCGTCGACTACGGCTACTCGGCCGCGTCGCGGGTGCTACCGCTCGTCCTCGGCCCGCTCGGCGTCGAGGCGGTGAGCGCCCACGCGTTCATCGCCGAAAGCCAGTCCCTGGAGGGGCGCAGCCTGCACGAGACGATCGGACAGGCGAAGAACCTGGTCCGCGCCGTCGGGGCCGAGCTCGGCGCCGTGTTCGACCGGTCCGCCGAGCGGCTGTACCTGATCGACGAGCAGGCGCGCGAGGTACCCGTCGACAAGGCGCTGCTGCTCTACCTGCGTCTGATCAGCTCGAACGGACGACACGGCAAGCTCGCGTTCCCGATCACGGTCACCGATTTGGTCGACGAGATCACGCGCGAAAGCGGTCTCGAGGTCGTGCGCACTCCCGCCTCGCTTGCGGAGCTGACAAAGGCTGCCGCCGCGGACGGTGTCGTCTTCGCCGGGGCACTCGGCGGCGGCTACGTCTTCCCCGAGTTCCTGCCGGCCTACGACGCCGTTGCGAGCCTGTGCAACCTCCTCGAGCTGCTCGCGCCGGTCAAGCAACCGCTCTCGGAGCTCGTGGCCGAATTGCCCGCGTCGACCCTCGTCCATCGGCAGCTCCCCTGTCCGTGGGCGCTGAAGGGGCTGGTGATGCGAGTGCTGACCGAGGGGCTTCGCGACCGCGAGCTCGACCTCCTGGACGGAATCAAGCTCTTCGACGAGCGGGGCTGGGCCCAGATTCTGCCCGACCCCGACGAACCCCTGATCCACATCTACGCAGAGGGCCGGACGCAAGAGGAGTCGGACGCGCTCGAGGCCGAGATGAGGGCCCGGGTCGAGGAAATCATGCAGAGCGACGAATCTGCATCCAGGGTTTGACGCCGACGAGTAGAATCTCAACCTGAGCTTTAGAGTTCGCGACGAAGAGCAAGAGCTCGCTGACATTCCCGGCCCGCCCTCAGAGCCCATCCCACGAAGACCCATACGGAGGCAAACAACGTGGAGCCCCTCCCTGATCTCGGCAGCCTCTCGGACGAGCAGCTCAAAGAGCTGATCGACGAGCTTCAGACGCAGGAGCGCGAGGTCTCGTTCCAGCGGCGGCTCCTGCACGGGAAGATCGACATCCTGCGCGCCGAGCTCGTCGCGCGGCTGAAGCAGTCCGGCGGCAAGAGCGTCCTCGACGAGGTGGACGTCCACCGGCTGACGGAGATCCTCACCGGCAAGGCCGCGCCGCCGGCCTGAGCGGCCGGCAACGACATGTCGCACGTCTACTGTCCGGAGTGCGGCTTCCAGAATCCCGAGGCCGCGAACTACTGCTCCCGCTGCGGGGCGCTCCTGCACAAGCCGGAGTCCGGGGAGGCGACGATGACCTTCGTGCCCGAGGAGGGCGCGGAGGACGGCGGGGCCGAGCTCGAGGGCCTCGGGATCGAGGGCCCCGCGCTCGTCGTCCGCTCCGGCGGCGGCCGTGCGGGGGAAACGTTTCCCCTCGACCACGAACGGGTCACGATCGGACGCTCACCGGACTGCGACATCTTCCTGGACGACGTAACCGTCTCCCGCCGTCACGCCGTGGTCATGAAGAGCGACAGCGGTCTGGCGATCGAGGACGAGGGATCGCTGAACGGGACGTTCCTCAACCGCAAGCGAATCGAGTCGGGTGAGCTCACGGACGGCGACGAGCTCCAGATCGGCAAGTACAAGCTGACCTTCCTCCGATGAGCGCGACCGCTGCACGCGACGAAGAGCTGCTGACGATCGGCGCCGTCTGCGAGCGCCTCCGGCCGGAGTTCCCCGACATCTCGATCTCGAAGATCCGCTACCTGGAGGGAGAAGGGCTGCTCCGTCCGAAACGGACGCAAGGCGGCTACCGCCTGTTCAGCGAGGAAGACGTCGACCGCCTGGAGACGATCCTCCGCCTCCAGCGCGACGAGTTCCTGCCCCTGCGGGTGATCCGCGAGGAGCTCGCGTCGCCGCGCGCGCGAAAGCGGACCCCCGCGACGCTCTCGGAGCACGAGGACGAGCTCGATCTTTCCCAGCTGTGCGACCGCGCGGACATCGACGCCGATCTGGCGCGCGAGCTCGAGGAGTTCGGCCTGTTGATGCCGCGCGTCCAGGGCGGAGAGCGCCTGTACACGCAGTCGGACGCGGAAATCGCCGAGACGTGCGGCCGCCTTGCGCGCTTCGGCATCGCGCCGCGTCACCTCCGTACCTTTCGCACGACGGCCGACCGCGAGGCCGGCCTGCTCGAGGCGCTCGTCGCTCCGGCGCTCCGCGCACGCAACCCGGAGCGTCGACGCCAAGGCGTCGAGGACCTACGCCAGCTCGCAGAGCTTGCGCAGGACCTCGCCCAACGCCTCTTCTGGCGCGACGTGCGCCGAGTCGTCTCGTAGAGTCCGCGCGTGGATTTGAAGAGCAAGATCCGGGAGGTCCCGGACTGGCCGCAGCCGGGCGTGGGATTCAAGGACGTGACACCCCTGCTCGCCGACCCGGCGGCGCTCGACCAGGCGATCGCCGACCTCGCGACCTGGGCGAAGGAACGCAAGCCCGATCTGATCCTCGGTGCCGAGGCGCGCGGCTTCATCCTTGGCGCAGCGATCGCGCGTGAGGTGGGCTGCGGCTTCGTGCCCGCCCGCCGCCCCGGCAAGCTGCCGCCCGAAACGGTCAGCGCGACCTACAAGCTCGAGTACGGGACGAACGCGCTCGAGCTTCACCCCGACCTCATCCCCGACGGGTCGCACGTGCTGATCCACGACGACGTGCTCGCGACGGGTGGAACGGTCGAGGCAATCGCCGGGCTCGTACAGCAGCTGGGCGGCAAGGTTTGCGGCGCCTGCTTCATCATCGAGCTGACGTTCCTCGGCGGCCGCGATCGGCTGAGCGACTACGACCTCCACGCTCTGATCACCTACTAGGGGGGCCGTTTCGCCGTCCGGTTTGCCGATTAAAACACCGGCATGTACGACGCGCTGACGTCCCGGTACACCTTCGCGTGTCCGACACGCGGCGAGGCCCGCGTCAGCTTGTCGGCGTTTCGCACGCTCGACCGTCTCGAAGGAACCGCGCACCCCGTGATCTTTCGCGTCCGCTTCGAGTGCACATGCGGGGAGGAGCACGAAGGGCTCGTCGCCCACGACGAGCTCGACTGGGCACCGCTCGGCCTCGAGGAGCATCTCGCGTTCGTCGACCTGATGACCTCGCGGGTCCGGGACGTCGCCGTCGACCTCGCCGAGCTCGCCGCGCGGCGGATCCAGGCCGGGGAGTGGCCCTGGAGCTTCTTCTGCTATCCGGAGGAGCGCCCGCGGCCGATCTTCCCGTCGTCCTTCTCCGTGCTCGCGCCGGGGGGACGCGCGATCGGTCTCGCCGTTCGCTGCCCGGTCTGCTCCCGCACCTCGGTGAATCTCGTCTCCCAGGAGCACGTGGACATGCCGTTTCACAACGACGCGCAGGTCGGCGTCGTCGAGCACGTCTTCCTGGAAGATGCCCTCCAGACGCTGGACGAGTTCCGAGCCGAGCTGTATTCGGCGCATTTCGACGTCCGTCGCCTCGGCTTGGAGTAATCGGCCCGCTTCCGGGGAACAACCCCGGTAAGCGACAACGAGGTGAGACCATGTTCAGAAGGCGGAAGAAGGTCGACGAGGGCACGTATACCGCCGAAGGGCCGGCGACGGTTGCTCAGCGTCCCTGGTACGGGCCGACCCGGGCGCTGACCACGCTGCTCGGCGGCGCGGCGGCGGTCTTCCTGATCTGGCTCGCCACGCAGATCTCCGACGAGACGAACGGCGGCTACTGGGCGCAATACGGAGTGGTTGCCGGAGCCGGTCTCGTGATGGCGTTCTCGCAGATCCTGGGCGGCTGGACGAAGTGGGGGATGCCCCGCATCTCGCCAACCGTGCTCGTGATCGGGTTCCTGCCGGTCCTGATCGTGGGCGGATGGATCATGCTGGCACATCAGCCGCATTCCGGCTTTTTCCGAGGCACGATCCTCGGCTGGTCGAGTGACCTCGGGATCCGCGGACTCGTCGACGACTTCAGGGAGATGATCCCGGCGGTCACGTTCCTGATCGGGCTGACGTTCGGCTACTCGTTCGACACGACCGGTCCGCGTCTGCGGACCGTGACGCGGGACGTCGACCGGGCCGTCGTGACGCCGCCTGCCGACCGTCGCGCGACCGACGAGCCTCTGACCGCTGAGCGGGACACCGCGCTCCACACCCGCGACGGCGAACCGGTACGGGCCGGAGTGACGACGGCGCCTCCGCCGGAGCCTGCTCCGCGTGCGGTGCCGCCCGACGACACGGCCTGAATCGCTCGGGAGGGGTCGCTTCGGCGGCCCCTCCTTTACCTCTCGTTCGAGGGATCGACTAGGCCACTCGGCCTATCCGATAATCAGGTCAGGACTAATGAGTATGAGGGAGACCATGAAGAAGCCGCAAAGAGGTTCCGGACTGTTGCTCGAGCACGTGCTCGCGATCGAACCGCCCGCGCCGCGCAAACCCGCTTTCGAGCGGCTCAACGCGAAGCTCGGCCACGAACTCGCAGGCATGCTGGTCGGCGCACTCTCGAGCCACGCAGAAAAGCGCCGCTCGCTCGTCGCCTAGGGGCGACGCCGGACTGCGCGCCGAGCGCGGAGCTCGTTTTCGCCGTACGTTCGGACGAAGAGGAAGATTCCCGCTCCGGCGATGAGCGAGAGGATGAACGCCGTCCCGCGCGACACGCCGACGGCGAGCATCCCGAGCCAGAGATAGAGGAAGAACACGAGCGCCCAGATAAGGGCCTGAACCCCCTGGGCGATCGCCGGCATCCGCAGGTGCATGGAGTTCGACTCTATCCATGGAACGTGCCTGCACGTCCCCCGAAATAACTGATGGGGCCCCGGAGGGCCCCATCAGATTCGCCGAGTCGGTCTCGCTTTCGTCCACGCCACCAATTGACTTTCGCCTTGCGGCTACGGCCCTCCGGCGACGCTTCGACCTACTTGCGTTCCGTGCTCGGCGCAAGGTGGACAGTACGCCGTCGGCAGAGGCCGTTCAAGGCATGCAGAGACGTCACGGCCGCATTTTGCGAAGGTTTCTTTTTTCAACATTTCCACAGCGATTCGTGCAACCTGTGGAGAAGGGGCTCGCCTGTCCACAGTTCGGATCGGGGCGGTTGACGAAGTCGCCGCAAACAGCCGGCTACAGCTGTGGAAGTGCGATTACCGCCGCCAGAACGGCGCCAGAACCGGATCCGTTGCGCGGCCGATCGCGCGGACGACCGGTGTCAGCAGGCGCGGGGCCAGGCGGTGCACGAGCAGGGCGGAGGCGAGGCCGACGAGGCAGCCGGCGATGACGTCGGCCGGGTAGTGGGCTCCGACGACGACGCGACCGATCGAGAGTGCCGCGGCGGCCGCGACGAAGAGGGCTCCGACGGCCTTGTCCACGAGCAGGACCGCGAATGCGATCCCGAAGGCGGCGCTTGCGTGGTCGCTCGGGAACGACGGGTCGCGGCTGCGGGCGACGAACACGTGCACGCTCTGGTGCGTCTGATAAGGCCGCGGCCGGTCGTAGACCTTCGCGACCAGCTGGTTGACGAGCAATGCGAGCGAGGCCGACGCAAGCGCCGATGCGGACGTCAACCGCCAGCGCAGGCGGCCGCGCGGCCGGTCCGCCAGCCAGAGCGTGAACGTGGCGAAGGCGAACATCGTGACGCCCCAGCTCTCGATGAACTGTGCGACGTCCGCGACGTCCTCGTGCCGGGTCACGAAGACGTTCAGCGAGTGGAAGAGGCTCCAGTCCATCTTCGATCGAGGGTAGCCATAGGATCACGCGCGATGCGCCGCCTGATCGTCCAGTTCGCGTGTGCGGCGCTGCTCGTCCTCTGCGTCGTGCTGGCGGCCGCGAGGGTGGGGGAGGAGCCCGGGAAGCTCTCCGACTGGCAGGCGCTCGTACTCGGGATCACGCAGGGACTCACCGAGTTCCTGCCCGTCTCGTCCTCGGGCCACCTGATCCTCGTGCCGTGGCTCGGTGACTGGCACTACCTGGAGCAGCACGAGGACTTCAACAAGACGTTCGACGTCGCGCTGCACCTCGGGACGCTGGTCGCTGCCGTCTCGTATTTCCGGAGGGAGATCGCCGTGCTCCTGCGGGCGTGGTTCAGGTCGATCGGTGCGCGGGCCGTCCGCGGGGACGACGAGCGCCTTGCCTGGTTGATCGTCGCCGCGACGATCCCGGCAGCGCTCGCCGGCGCGGTGCTCGAGGACTTCATCTCGAAGGAGCTCGGCGAGCCGTGGCAGATCGCGATCCTGCTGGCGGTCTTCGGCGTCCTGCTGCTGATCGCCGACCGAGCTCCGGAGGACCGGCGGATCGAGCAGATCGGCCTTCGCACCGCCTTTCTCGTCGGCTGCGCTCAGGCGCTCGCGCTCGCCCCGGGCGTGTCGCGGTCCGGCATCACGATCACCGCCGGCCGCGTTCTCCGGCTCAGCCGCGATGCGGCGGCGCGCTTCTCGTTCCTGCTGTTGATCCCGATCGTGCTCGGGGCAGTGGTTCTCAAGGGAGTCAAGGACGTGCTGCTGGGCGGCGGGCTGCCGCCCGGCTCGACCGGCCCGTTCCTTGTCGGCATGCTCGCCGCGGCCGTCTCGGGGCTGGTGGCGATCTGGATGCTCCTGGGCTACGTGCGGCGCCGGACCTACGCGCCGTTCGTCGCCTACCGGATCGTCGCGGCCGCGGTCATCGTGCTCGTGATCGCGGCCGGCTGGCGCGACGGAACGTTCTAGCGAACGAGGGCGGCGTAGGGGATGCCGGTCGCGGGCTCCGAGTAGACGGCGCGATATGCGGCCGCCCGAGGTGAAGCGGGGGCGGGGATCGAGAATGCCCCGTCGGGGCCGAGCTGCACGGTCGCGAGCTGCGTGCGCGGCTCACCCGGCCGCTCGCGATAGATCGTCACCGTGCCGCCGCTGACACCGTCGACGCGACCGCTGAGGTCGGCGTTCAAGGTCACGCGCACCGGCAAGGGACCGGGGCTGCTGAACCACTCCAGGCCGTCCTGCGTCTGCAGGAGAAGCCGTCGTTCCGCCCCGACCGCGACGTAGTCCGCGAGCACGCCGTCGACGCCGCCTCCGGCGACGATGCCGCCGCAGACGCCGTTTCCCTCGAGGCCGAACGCGGCCGCCGGAATGCACCGGTTCGCCGCCAGCTCCGGTCCGTCCGGGGTCAATGCCAGCCCCGCGAGCACCGCGTCCTCGAGTGCGACCCCGCTCTGGACGCGTTCGGCGTGCGAGGCGAGAACGACGGCGGGCGGCCCGAGCGTGGGGAAGGCCTCGGTCCACGCTGCATACACCGTCGAACCGGACGCGACGGCAACCACTCCGCCGGTCGGGACGCCCAGGGCCGAGGAGAAGAGCAGCTTGCCCCAGCCCGTCAGCCGCCAGGAGATCGCCCCCGGGAGGAACGTCTCGACCACCCGGATCTCGCCGGAGGCGAGGACGACGGGCGCAGCGGCTGCGGGAACGCGGCTGGGCGGAAACCCCTCGCGGGTCACCGCCCGCACGCGGAGGGCGCCGTCACCGCGAAGCTGAGCGAGGCGCAGGAACGTCCGCTGGGACGGAAACCAGAGCGCGTAGGCGACCACCGCGCGACCGTTGCGGTCGAGCGCCAGTCCCGCGGGACCGAAGCGCGCTTGCCTCGAGTCGCGGTGGAAGAAGCGGAGCTTCGTCCCGTCCCAGAGGGCGAGCCAGGTTCCGTCCCGCGCGCGCCCGAGCACGAAACGGCCTGCGACCCCGTCGAGCTCGACCGCAGATGGGAAGCCGATGGAGGCGTCCGTCCAGCCGCTCGGCCCGCGGCTGGCGATGTGCACGGTCGATCCGAGGACGTAGCCGACTACGGGCGACCGGCCGGGCTGCGGCGCCGCCAGCCGGGCCCCGTCCACCTGGCCCGGGTACAGGAGCTCGGCTCTCGCGGGGGAGACAACGGCCAGCGCCGGCACGGCCAAGGCCAGAAAAGCCAACTTGACATAACGTCGATTCCCGTGCATTCCCACGTCGCACAGCAAAGCTAAGCGGAAACGCTCGCAAGCGGCCCGCCGCCCGGGCTTCTACCGTGGACTCGTGCTTCCCGCCGGCCGCAGGCTTGCAGCAGCTTTCGCGTCGCGCGCGCCGCTTGCGGTCCCGCTGGGCCTGGCATTCGCCGCGGTCGGGCTGACGGCGTCGGTCAACGGCGGCTATTTCCCGACCGCTTGGGGCTGGCCGGCGCTGGCGTTCCTGCTCGTTTGCGTGCTCACCGTCTTCGTGAACGAGCGCCTCGAGCTCGGCGGGCTCGAGCTGATGATGCTCGGCGCGTTCGCCTGCTTCACCCTCTGGACCGTCCTCTCGATCGTCTGGGCCGCTTCCGCGACCGAGCCGGTGCTGTCCGCTGAGCGGCTGCTCGTCTATCTGGCGTTCGTCCCCGCGGTCCTGCTGACGACCTCGCGGCGCACTGCCCTGCTACCGCTGGTCGGAACCCTGGCGGCGTCGACGTCGGTCTCGGCCTACGCGCTCGCGACGCGCCTGTTTCCCGGCCACCTCGAGACCTTCCCGCCGGTGGACGGGTTCCAGCTCGAGGGTCCGATCGGGTACTGGAACGCGCTCGGGATCCTCGCGGCGATGGGTGCGCTGCTCGCGGTCGGGCTCGCCGCGACGAGCTCGTCCCGGCGGGCGAGCGGGCTCGCGGCGGCCTCCGTTCCGGTGCTGCTCACGACGCTCTACCTGACGTTCAGCCGCGGCTCGTGGCTCGCACTGGGCGCGGGGCTCGCGGTGGCGGTCGCCGTGGAGCGTCGCAGACTCCGATTGGTCGGCGTCGCCGCCGCGGCACTTGCCCCGGGCGGGCTCGCAGTCGTCGTCGCCGCTCATTCGCCGGCGCTGACGAGCTCCGAGGCCCCGCTCTCCGCGGCGTCCTCCGCCGGCCACCGGCTCGCGTTCGTGCTCGCCGTCTGTGTGGCGGCGTCGGCCGCGGCCGTTGCCGGGCTGTCCGCGCTGGGGGACCGCGTGCGGGTCGACGCCCGGGCGCAACGCGCCGTCGGCATCGCCGCGGCCGCGTCGCTCCTGCTCGTTGCCCTCGCTGCCGTAGCCGCGGCGGGCGGACCGGCGCGACTCGTCGATCGTGCGAGGAGCTCGTTCCAGGCGCCGCTGCCCGAAAGCGGCGGCGACCTGAACCGGCGTCTCGCGAGCCTCTCCAGCAACGGGCGCAGCGAGTACTGGCGTGTCGCGGCGCGCGAGATCCACGAGCATCCGTGGCTCGGCGGCGGTGCCGGGAGCTACGAGCGGTACTGGCATCGCGAGCGACGAACCGGCTACGAGGCACGGAACGCGCACAACCTCTATCTCGAGACGCTGGCCGAGCTCGGCCCGGTCGGACTCGCGCTGCTCCTGACCGCGCTCGGCGTGCCGCTGTTCGCCGTGTTCCGAGCGCGCGCCGTGGGCACAGCCGCAGCGGCTTCGGCCTACAGCGCCTTCCTCGTGCATGCCGCGGTCGACTGGGACTGGCAGATCCCTGCGCTGACGCTTGCAGCCCTCGCCTGCGGCGCCGTCCTGCTCGTTCCGACGCGCCGCGGCCGCGAAGGACCCCCCACTCCCTGGCGGCTGCGGGCAGCAGCGCTCGCGCTCCTTCTTCCACTGGCGGCGGCCGCGATCGTCGGTCAGGCGGGCAACAACGCCCTCGCGGCAAGCGCCACCGCGACGGCGCGAGGCGAGACCGCCGAGGGAGCGCGACTCGCCCGCCGTGCGCGGCGGTGGGCGCCATGGTCTTCCCAGCCCTGGCAGCGGCTCGGGGAGACGCAGATCGCGGCCGGCGACTTACGGGCTGCCCGCGCGAGCCTCCGACACGCGATCCGCCTCAACGAGACCGATTGGAACATCTGGTACGAGCTCGCCGAGGCGAGTTCAGGCGCGGAGCGCGCACGTGCGCTCGCCGTCGCGGCGCGGCTGAACCCGCTCAGCCCGGAGATCGCAGCGGTTCAGTCCTAACTTTCGGAAATCGAGCAAGTTTCCGTCCCGAGCAGCATCTCCTACCTAGAAGCCCAGTTATCCGACTTCGGGGAGGAAACTTGATGAGCACAAAGGGACGCTTCGACGGCCGACGCAGCCGCACTGTTCTTGGACTCGTGGTCGTGGCGATCTCGCTCGTCTTCGCCGTCACCGTTGTCGGCATCAGCTTCGCGCAGACCTCGTCCCCCAGTGCCGCCCAGTATCAGTACGGCAAGGTGACGATCTGCCACCACACGCATTCGACGACGAATCCAACCGTGACGATCACCGTCAGCGCGAACGCCGTTCCGGCGCATCTGAAGCACGGCGACACGCTCGGGCCGTGCCCCCCGAGGGCGGCCTCGGAGCAGTCGAAGGCCCAGAAGGCCAAGGCCAAGGCAAAGGCCAAGCAGAGCGCCCAGAAGGAGCAGGCGAAGGCGAAGCAGAGCGCGGCGAAGGCCAAGGCCAAGCAGAGCGCCAAGAAGGCCGAGCCCAAGCAGACGGCCAAGAAGGAGCAGCCGAAGCAGAGCGGCCAGAAGGGCAGTAAGCCGAGCTCCCCGACGAAGGGCAAGGGCAAGACCGCACCGGCGCCTGCACCCGCCGCCCCGGCACCGGCGCCTGCACCGTCACCCGGCCAGGGGCAAGGTCATGCCCCCGACCATCCCGGACAGGGCAACGGCCACGACGGCGATCATGGCAAGCCGGCCGAGACCCCCGGGAACGGCAAAGGTCACGGCAAATAACGCACGTTGATCCTGCCCGGCGGCGCCGCGAATCGGCGTCGCCGGCTTGTCCGCGGCACGCCAAAGTGTTTCGATAGCCCTGCGTCTGGAAAGACGCCCTTGGCCCCTAATGCCGGTCGAAATCGAGTCCATCCTCCAGCACGAGGACGTTGCGGCGCTGCTCGAAGCGACCGCGGAGAACGGCGTCCGCCAGACCGAGCTCAACGAGCTGATCGACACGCACGATTTCGACGTGCTCGAGGTCGACCTCCTGTACCGCGAGCTCGAGACGCGCGGAATCGAAGTCATCGACGACGTCAAGCAGAAGGAAGTTGCACCGCCGCCACCGCCACCGATCGTCGTCGAGTCGACGACGGATGCGCTCCAGCTGTTCCTGCGCGAGGCCGGCCGGCACGCGCTGCTGACCGCACCGCAGGAGGTCGAGCTCGCCAAGAAGATCGAGCGAGGCGACATGAACGCGAAGCAGCACATGATCCAGTCGAACCTGCGCCTCGTCGTCTCGATCGCGAAGAACTACCGCAACCAGGGCTTGCCCTTCCTCGACCTGATTCAGGAGGGGACGCTCGGCCTGATCCGCGCCGTCGAGAAGTTCGACTGGCGGCGTGGGTACAAGTTCTCCACCTACGCGACGTGGTGGATACGTCAGGCCGTGGCGCGTGCGCTCGCCGACAAGGCACGCACGATTCGGATGCCGGTGCACATCGTCGAGCGGCTGCAGAAGATGAATCGGGCCGAGCGGATCCTCTGGACGCAGCTCGGCCGCGAACCGACGCTCGACGAGATCGCCGACGAGGCGAACCTCACGCTCCAGCAGGCGAAAGAAGTGAAAGCCGCTGCGCGCGCATCGACGTCGCTCGACCAACCGGTCGGCGAGCAGGAGGATGCGGTGTTCGGAGACTTCGTCGCAGGCGACGGGCCGCTCCCCGAGGAGGAGGTCGAGATCTCGCTACGCAGCGAGGCCTTGCGGCACGCCTTGACTGCGTTGCCGTGGCGCGAGCGACAGGTGATCATCCTCCGCTACGGCTTGCTCGACTCAGAGCCGAAGACGCTCGAGGAGATCGGCCGCCGGCTCGGGCTGACGCGTGAGCGCGTGCGCCAGGTCGAGGTCGAGTCGCTGAAGCGTCTTTCGAAGCTGCAGGAAATGCAGTCGGTGCCGATCTAGTCCGAGGCGAGGTACAGCTCGAGATCGGGAGCGACGGTGCGCAGCTCCCGAAGGGCTCGCGACTCGAGCTGGCGTACGCGCTCGCGTGTGATCCCGAGGCCGTCCCCCACTTCCTCGAGCGTCTTCGACTCGCCGTCGCCGTTGAGACCGAAGCGCAGCTCGAGCACGTACCGCATGCGCGGATTCAGTCGTCCGAGCGCCTCGGTGAGCTCCTTGCGCCGAAGCCCGTCGGAGGTCTCGGCGTCCGGGCGCTTCGTCTTGGTGTCCTCGATCAGGTCGCCGTAGAGCGACTCGCCGTCGCCGACCGGGGTCTCCAGGGACACGGGATCCTCGACCAGGTCGAGCAGGTCCTCGACGCGCTTCTCCGGCAAACCCGACTCCGTCGCCAGCTCGGCGATCGTCGGGTCGCGGTTCAGCTTCTGCGCGAGGACGCGGCGTGAGCGCATGACGCGACGTACCTGCTCGGCGACGTGCACAGGCAGACGGATCGTCCTGCCCTGGTCGGCGAGCGCGCGCGTGATCGCCTGGCGGATCCACCACGTCGCGTACGTCGAAAGCTTGTAGCCCATCCGGTAGTCGAACTTCTCGACCGCGCGGATCAGGCCCAGGTTCCCCTCCTGGATCAGATCGAGCAGCGGGACGCCGGCCTTCGTGTAGTTGCGCGTGATCGACATCACAAGCCGGAGGTTGGACTCGATCAGCTTGCGCTTGGCCGCCTCGTCGCCGGCGTCCTTGCGCCGGGCGAGCTCCCGCTCCGCTTCTCTCGTCAGAAGCGGCCCGTCGCCGATCTGGCGGACGTACAGGCGAAGCGGATCGCTGGTCGAGGCCTCCGCCGGCTCGTCGAGCGCAACCGGCTCGTCGATCTCCTCGACCGTCTCCACTTCCTCCGGGTCGACCGGCGGGTTGGGGACGAGCTCGAGGCGCGGTTCCTCGTCGCTGGGCTCTGGAAGCGGGTGCGGCAACTCCACGAGCTTGCTATCGGCGCCACTTGGCCCCGGCTTGAGTGCGAGGTACCCGGATCGGGGATTGCGGCGCTGCGGCGGCCAACCTTCAGACATCCATTACAAACTTCCCCCGGCCGGGGGCGTCGGTAGCCTTTTGAGCGTCCGAGGAAGTTCTTGATACCTGACGTATGTGCGGAATTGCCGGCTACAGCCTGAGCTCTGAAACGCCCGTCGACCGGACGCTGGCGGCGCAGGCGCTGCTGGCCGGGATCGCCGAGCGCGGAGCGGACGCCGTGGGCTATGCGCACCGTGGCCCTCGGGTCACCGGTGCGACCGTGATCAAGCAGCGCACCGGCGCCAGGGAGCTCCTGGAACGGATCCACGTCCCGGAAGGTGCGACGCAGCTCCTGCTGCACGTCCGTGACTACACGAAGGGACACCCGTCGATTCCTGCGAACAACCACCCGGTTCGCCACGGCCCGGTGATCGGAGTCCACAACGGCATCATCGTCAACGACGAGGTGATCCTCGGCGACTTCGACTGCGCCCGCGCCGAGCCGGGAATGACCGTGGACTCGGAGGCGATCTTCGCGCTCGCCGCGCACTCGGACGGCGATGCGCGCACATTCGAGCAGCTTCGGGGCGCAATGGCGACGGCGTGGCTGGACGAGCGGACGCCGGACGTGCTCTACCTCGCGCGGGGGATCGGGCGCCCGCTCTGGCTCGGCGTCGGCGAAGGGGCCGTGTTCTTCGCTTCCACGAAGCGTGCGCTGGAGGTGCTGGAGCTCTACGCCCGGGTGAAGGTACGGAAGGACGAGATGCACGAGGGTGCGATGCTCGTCCTGTCCGAAGGCGAGCTGCGGCAGGGACAAGGGTTCCGCCCGGACTTCAGCTTCGTCGAGGACGATCCGCTGCCCGCCGTGCGCGCGCCGAGCGAGGCCGAGGCCTGCATCAAGGCGCTGCAGACGCTCGCGGCCTAGAGCAGCCGCCCGTCCGTCGCGACCTTCACGCCCTCCTCGAGCAGCCGCTCGCGGATCAGGAACTGGAACGTCGCCCAGGCGCCGCGCTTCGCGTCGAACATCCGGTAGACCTGCCACTCGGTGAAGAGCGCGTCGTTCTCCCTGCGTGCCTCCGCCCAGTCCTGGAACCTCGGCAGCCGGCCCAGGTCACGCGCGAGCTCCACGCCCTGCTCGACGGCGCGCTCCAGACGCTCCTCGCCGACCGGGACGTCGAAGCCGGCGTCGCGCAGTGCATTGGTGAGCGAGCCGAACGTGTGCCAGTACAGGGACTTCGACGGAAGCTGGCCCTTGTGGTCGTCGAGATCGCGTGCGGTCGGCGGGCGGCCCAGCTCCTCGCCCAGGTCGCGGAGTAACCCCAGGAGCTCCTCCCGCGTGGCGAACCGGCGCGGGACGAGACCCGCCTCGCGCTTGGCCGTGTTCCACGCGCCGAAGTGCTCGATCACGGTCTGCGGGTGGACGGTCGTCTCGGGGTCGGCCGCGAACTCGCGCATCGTCGGTGAGCGCCCGAGCCGCTCGGCGGAAGCCTTCAGCTCGGCGAGGATCTGCTCGTCCGTGTAGCGCTTGCGCAGGCCCGCCTGGAACTCGGCGAGCGCCTCGGGATCGATGTCCGGTAGCGGCCGCGGGCCGCGCTTCCGGGCCATAGCAAGAAGGATAGATCGCGTTGGAAAATCCGCAAGTAGGCGCTAGCGACACGGCCACTGCAGCCAGGCTGGGGTCAGCAGACCCCGGACCTGTTCCGCCCTACGAAGCGGCGGCGAGGTGGCGCGTCGCCTGGCGCGGTGCGCCGGCTTGATCGGCCTGCGCGAGCGCGGATGCGTCGACGGCCAGCACGCGCTCGAGTGCGCCCACACAACGCGGGCAGAACTGCGTAGCGGCGGCACGACGAAGCTCGTCCAGGGCCTCGCTGGCCGGGCGCGCGGCACGGTAGATGCGCGTCGTCAGCATCGAATCGAGCGCGTCCGCGACGTGGATGATCCGCGCCCCGAGCGGGATTTCCTCGCCCTTCAGCCGATCGGGATAGCCGGTTCCGTCGAAGCGCTCGTGGTGATGGCGAATCGCGGGCACGGCGTCGCCGAGGAAGCCGAGGCGGTCGATGATCCGGGCGCCCTCCTCCGCGTGCGACTGCATCAGCGACCACTCGTCCTCGGTGAGGCTCGCGGGCTTGAGGAGGATCGCGTCCGGGATCGCCAGCTTGCCGATGTCATGGAAGAGCGCTGCGTGTCCGAGCAGGTCGAGCTCGGCCTGGGACAGACCCAGCTCACGGCCGATCGCCAACGCGAGCTGCTGCACGCGGCGCGAGTGGCCTGCCGTGTATGAGTCGCGTGCGTCGACCGTCGCCGACAGCGACTCCATCGCCGCGGTCGAGCGCTCCTTGAGCAGCCGGTTTGCCTGCTCGAGGGAGACGTTCTGCTGCTGGATCGTCTCCGCGGCCTCGCGCAGCTTGCGCGCCGACCGGCGCGTGTGCGCCAGGTAGGCCTCCTGCGTCTTCCGCATCAGGAGCAGCGGCACGGTGAAGACGGCGAGCGCGTACAGGCCGGCCGCGTGGTAGGCGATCGCCATCACGCCGCCGATGAAGCCGTAGACGACGTAGTGCGGGAGCAGCCACGCGAACCGCTCCTTGAAGACGTTCCACCAGCCCTCGTGCCCTTCGACCGCGACGGCGGCGGACATCAGGCCCATGTTGACCGCGAAGTAGACCGCGCCTGCAAACAGGCCCGCGCCCGCGATCACGAGCTCGTGAGAATCGGGCGGGGCAGCGAACGCGAACGCGGCCGCCAGCGAGGCGAGCGTGAGCGCGCCGATGTTGAACAGCACCTGATGCAGGCCGATCCGGTTCGCGCTCCAGTGCACCGCGACGGTTGCGACGGCGAGCGCGAGACCAGCCCTGGGCCCGAACAGCGCCGCTCCCGCGAGCGAGCCCACGGCGCTCACCGAGATCGCGCCCTCGTCGAGCTCGAGGGCCAGCGCCTGACCGCCGCCGACGAGTCCCACGACGACGAGCAGGCCGAGCACCTCCGTGCTCGAGCCGAAGATCAAGCCGGCGATTCCGGCGCCGATGCCGATGATCGAAACGAGCGCGACGAGCGCGCCGAGGCCGAACGAGAGCTCGAAGAAGCGGGGCCCCTGGACGGAGTGCGGCCTCGGGTTGCGGCGATCCTCGACGAGCCGCTTCACGGTCGGCAGCGACTGAGCCGCCGGGGCCGTGATCGACAAGGCGGCAGGCGCGAGCGGCGGCTCTTCGGCCGGCACCTCGGCCAGGGGCTGGACGTTGTCCTCCGAGAGCAGCAGCGGCTCCGAGCTGGCTCCGAGGACGCGGTTGCGGCCCTGAAGCTTCGCGCGGTAGACGGCGAGGTCGGCCTGGTGGATCAGCTCGTTGGCACCGTTGCCGTCCTTGGGGAAACCGGCCACGCCGATCGACACCGTGGCCTTGATCGGCTCGCTCGACGTCTCGACCTCGAAGCGCGACTCGGCGACCGCGGCCCGGATCCGCTCCGCGATCTCGAGCGCCTGCTCGGGAGGAGTCTCAGGCAACAGGATCGAGAACTCCTCGCCGCCGAAGCGAGCCGGGATGTCGTAGTGGCGCAACTGCTGGCGGAAGACGTCCGCGATCCCCTTCAGAACCGCGTCACCCGCGAGGTGGCCGTAGTTGTTGTTGATGTCGCGCAGGAGATCGAGGTCGGCCATCATCAGCGACAGCGGTCGCTCGAACCGCTCCGCCCGGGCGAGCTCCTCCGCGAGCGCAGCCGCGAAATGCCGCGCATTGAAGAGGCCGGTCTTCGGGTCGACACGCGCTTCCATCTGCAACGCGGGAACCTCGAGCGAGCGGTGGATCAGCAGCAGCGGGGCGAGCGCGAGCGGGATCAGCCACGGATTCGAGTGCCAGAAGGTCGCGATGCCGACGCCGAGCGCCGCGAGCACGAGCTCGGCGGAGAGCGACTCGAACGTGAACAGGCCCGAATCCTGGACCGAGATGCCGCGGCCGAGCCGGAACATCGTCGCGAGCAGGAAGTGATTGACGCCGACGAAGACGATGCAGCAGACGATCCCGGCGACCGCGAAGCGGAGATCGCGGTTCGAGATGACGTCGGTCTGGCGGAGGATGAAGCGGTTGGCTGCGAGCGTGGTCAGGATCGTGACCATGTAGTTCGCGATGTTGAACGTGCCGATGTACCAGGGCTGGCGCTTCTTCAGCCACTCTGGGACGTGTTGAACGATGGCGACGAAAATGGCGAGCTGCGGGGGCAACAGCAGTGCGGCAGGCAGCAGGAAGACGCCCGTCGTGTGATACGAGAGCGTCCCCGCGCCGGACTGGCCGCGGCGCGGTGTGACCACGACGAACAGCTGCGCGATCGCGGCACCGACGGCGAGGATGATGAAGGTCACCCAGCCGGTGTGTTGCTGCGAGAGCTTGCCGACGAACGGCGCCGCGAATCCTGCGGCCGTGCCGGTGACGATCAGGTAGAAGGCGAGCGCGGCAGGGGGAAGCCGTCGTTCGTCAGACGACGAGCGCGGCGGCTCGTTGAGCTCGTACTCGGTTGGAATCGCGCTCACGCTCTTCGCGTGCCTCCGCAGTGATGGCCGCGTGGAGCCGGTTGGCCCACGTCTCCGTACTTGACGTTACGGCTCCTCCGGGTAGCCGAGCATCCCCCGTTCGAGCTATGGCCTGGGAAATCACCCTGAAGGGGTACCCTCGCGCCGATGCATGCGCCGCTCCGGCTCGAGATCGCCGCCGCCCGTGCCGCCGGCGCCCTGTCGCGTCTCACCGGCCGCGGCGGTGGCACCACCGTGCCGGGAAAGCTGCTTTGGAAGCTCGATCCGGCGGCGATCGACCGGCTCGCGGCTCGGCTGCCGCAGGGCTCGGTGCTCGTCTCGGCGACCAACGGGAAGACGACCACGGCGGCGATGGCGGCGGAGATCCTCCGTCCCCGTGCCGCGCTCGCCCACAACGACTCGGGTGCAAACCTCGTCTCCGGGGTCGCCTCGACGCTGATGGCGGCGCGGGGCGCCGAGCTGGGCCTGTTCGAGGTCGACGAGGGTGCGCTCGCCGAGGTCGCACAGCGTGTCCGCCCGCGGGCTCTCTGCCTGGGCAACCTGTTCCGCGACCAGCTGGACCGATACGGCGAGCTCGAGCTCGTCGCCGAGCGCTGGCGGAAAGTGGTCGAGCGGCTCCCGGCTGCCCGGTTGGCAGTGAACGGTGACGACCCGCAGGTTGCCGACCTTGCACGCGGACGCACCTCGATCGTCTTCGGACTCGACGACCGGAGGCAGGCCCGGCCGGCTCTCCAGCACGCCGCGGACTCGAAGTACTGCATCTCCTGCGGCACGCCGTACGAGTACGCGGCAGCCTATGTAGGCCACCTGGGTGAGTACCACTGTCCAGCCTGCGGCCACTCCCGGCCCGCGCTGGACGTCGTTGCGCGCGACCTCGAGCCGGGCGGACTCGATTCCGTGGCCTTCACGCTAGTCACGCGATCCGGCGAACGACGCGTGCGTCTGCGTGTCCCCGGCCTCTACAACGTCTACAACGCTCTCGCGGCCGCCGCGCTCGCGCTCACGCTCGAGGTTCCGCTGTCAGAGGTCGGCGACGGGCTGGAGCGGTTCGGCGCAGCATTTGGGCGCTTCGAGCGCATCGGGCTCGGCAACCGGACGCTGCTGATGCTGTTGATCAAGAATCCGGCCGGCGCGAACGAGGCGATTCGAACACTCGTCGAGGGCAGCGCTCCGAGGATCGCCGTGATCGCACTCAACGATGCGATCGCGGACGGCAAGGACGTCTCTTGGATCTGGGACGTCGACTTCGAGCCGCTGCTCGACGGGCTCGAACGCGTTGTCGCGACCGGTGACCGGGCGGCGGAGCTCGCGCTGCGCTGCAAGTACGCGGGCTTCGACCCCGCGCGAATCGACGTCCTCCCATCGCTCGAACGCGCGCTCGACCACGGCCTGGCGGCGACGCCTGCGGGCGGCGAGCTCGTCGTGCTGCCGACCTACACGGCGATGCTGGCGCTGCGCAAGCTCGTCGCCCAACGCGGGCACGTGCGGCAGTACTGGGAGCGGGCAGCGTGAGGCGGGCGGCGGCGTCCCGGCCCTCCCCCCGGGGGGGCACGCGGCCCCCACTCGAATCGTCGCACGCGTGGACGAACGTGTCTGTGCCGAGTCTGTCTCGACTCCTGGGAGCGAGATGAAGATCCGCGTCGCCCACCTCTACCCCGAGTACCTGAACATCTACGCCGACCGCGGCAACATGGCCGTCCTCGCCCGGCGCGCGGCGTGGCGGGGGCATGAGCTGGAGGTAACCGCCGTTTCGATGGGCGATGCGCTCCGACCCGGCGAGCACGATCTGCTCTACGTCGGCGGCGGCCAGGACCGCGAACAGGCGCTGGTCGCGGTCGACCTCGCCGCCAAGGGAGAGCAGGTGCGCCACGCGGTCGAGCGCGGCGCGGCGGCGCTGGCCGTCTGCGGCGGCTATCAGCTTTTCGGCCGCTACTACCGCGATCGCGGAGGAGTCGAGCTGCCGGGCGCGGGCCTCCTTCCTCTGCACACGATCGCCGGGGAGCGGCGAATGATCGGCGACGTGCTGCTCGACTGTGCCTGGGCGCGACGCACGCTCGCGGGCTTCGAGAACCACGCCGGGCGCACGATTCTCGATCCCGAGGCGGAGCCGCTCGGCCGGGTCGTCTCGGGATTCGGAAACGACGGCGCCTCCGGCTTCGAGGGCTGCCGCGTCGGGCGTGCGATCGGGACCTACCTGCACGGCCCGCTCCTGCCGCGAAATCCGTGGTTCGCCGACTGGGTGCTCGCGCAGGCGCTCGCGCATGCCACCGGCGGTGAGGCTCAGGAGCTCGCGCCGTTGCCTGACGAGCTCGAGCAGGACGCGCACGACGTAGCGTCGCGCCGGGCGCGCGAGCGCGGCGGCCGCTTCTAGTGGCGACCTTCTTCCACGCGGTCCGCGCTTTCTTCGAGCACCTCGCAGCGGTGGACTTCGGCGCGCTCGCGATCGCGTGCGCGTTCCAGATCGGCCGGCTGCTGGTGCGAACGCGGGCGTGGCGCAACATCGTCGCCGCCGCCTATCCAGATGCGCGCGTCCGCTGGCGGCACGTTCTCGGCGGCTATCTCGGCGGTGTGGGACTGAACGCGATCACGCCGGCGCGGGGCGGCGACCTCCTGAAGCTCTTCCTCGTCAAGCGCCGTGTCGAGGGCAGCAGCTACCCGACGCTCACCGCGACGCTCGTCGTCGAGACGCTGTTCGACGCCGTCGTCGGCATCGCGTTGCTCCTGTGGGCGATACATCTCGGTGTCCTGCCGAGCCTCGATCGACTGCCGCGCCTGCCGTCGGTCGACTGGGGTTGGCCGCTGCGCCATCCGCGCGTCGCCGAGATCGGCGCGCTCGTGCTCGGGATCGCGATCGGCGTCCTGCTCGTCGTCGCGACCCGGCGCGTTCAGGCCTTCTGGCGCCGTGTCGCGCAGGGCTTCGCGATCCTTCAGCGTCCGTCGGACTATCTCACGGGCGTGGTGACGTGGCAGGCGCTCTCGTGGGGTTGCCGGCTGGGATCCGTCTACTGGATGCTGCGGGCGTTCAACGTGCCGGCGAGCGTGCACAACGCGCTGCTCGTCCAGGTTGCGCAAAGCCTGTCGACGGTGCTGCCGATCACGCCCGGCGGCGCCGGAACGGAGCAGGGATTGCTCCTCTTTCTCTTCCGCGGCAAGGTCGGCCGCACGGAGCTGCTTTCCTTCAGCGTCGGCATGCACATCGCGATCGTGGTCGTGAACGTCACGCTCGGGGCGCTGGCCGTCGCGCTGATGACGCGGTCGCTCCGGTTCAGGCGCCTGGAGCAGGCCGCGGAAGGCGACAGGTCCGAGGTGTTGCCCTCGGGTTCCTGACGGCGGTCAGGGACGCGAGGTCACGGGACCCAGAGGGCGCCGAGGTAGGCGACGGGGTCACCGGGACGCCAGCGCCGGAGGAAGCGTTGTAGCGGCGGGTGCAGGACGATCCCGTCGAGCTCGTCGATCCAGAACAGGCGGTGTCCGCGCACGGCTGCGTCCTCCGACCTGACCGCATCCAGCGAGCGGCCCGTCAGATCGCCCGCGAAGACGATGTGCACGACGTGCTTGCGAACCGGCCGCTTCGGGTCGATCGACTCGACGAGCGCGACCGGGCCTTCCACGGGGACGTCCTCGTCGATTCCCAGCTCCTCCTCCAGCTCGCGCTGCAGGGCATCGGTGAGGCTCTCGCCCGAGTTGACCCCGCCGCCGGGCAGGAGCCAGTACTCCTTGCCAGGCTTCTCGTGCCGGCAGAGCAGGATCTGCCCGCGCCAGCTCAGCAGCGCCGACACGCGGATCCGGGGCTCGCCGATCACGGTCCCGACGAACCGTGGCCGCGCGCGCCGCGCTCCGTTCCGGGCAGCTCGTCGACCTCGCGCAGCTCGAGCGGCGGGACGGGAAGCACGACGAGCTGGGCGATGCGCATTCCGGGCTCGACCTCGAACGCGCGCTCGCGATCGGTGTTCAGAAGCACCACCATCAGCTCGCCCCGGTACCCGGAGTCGATCAGGCCGGGCGCGTTGACGATCGAGATGCCGTGGTTGGCCGCCAGACCCGATCGCGGCTGCACGAAGCCCGCGTACCCGTCGGGAATTGCGACAGCGAGCCCGGTCCGCACTGCGGCGCGCTCGCCGGGGGCGAGCGTAAAACGCTCGGCGGCCGCCAGATCGAGCCCTGCGTCGCCGGGATAGGCCCGTTCCGGAAGGACGGCGTCGGCGTGGAGGCGGCGAACCGGGACCTCGATCAGGCGGACTCCCGCTCGTGTGACGACTCCGCGACCAAGAACGGAGCGAAACGGACCGTGTCGCGCCGCTGGAGCTTGGCGCGCACGAAGACGCCTTCCGGCTCGTCGCGCCGCTCC
>WNFU01001109.1_pt1 | contig 39645 bp, 34 predicted proteins | sample 5400121 | NCBI WGS metagenome assembly WNFU01 (sample SAMN13153360, study PRJNA577476) | soil metagenome | isolation source: 100 cm soil or saprolite under grassland replicate 1 | place: USA:California | collected 2016-06-15
GTAGCGTCGGCCGGACGACACGAGCGGAGACGACGCCATGGCGGGCTGGACCCTCGACGAGGCCTACGACAGGTACCCCCGGATTGAAGAAGAATTCGAGAAGGAGCTCGACGCGAGCCTCGACCCGCGCGGACCGAGCGTGCTGTTCGACTTCGTCGCCGGGTTCGACCTTGCGCCCGGCTGCGTCGCGGTCGATGTCGGATGCGGCGAGGGTATGCACGCGCTGAGCCTCGCCGAGCGCTTCGGTTTCGCGGTCACCGGCGTCGATCCGGTGCCGCGCCACGTCGAGGTGGCCCGCGAGGCGGCCGGATCGGAGGGTCCGACGTTCGTGCTCGGCACCGCCGAGAGCCTGCCGATCCCGGATGCGAGCGTCGATCTCGTGTGGTGCCGTGACGTGCTCGTCCACGTCGCCGACCTGCCCAGTGTCTATGCCGAGTTCCGGCGGGTGCTGCGGCCGGGCGGGCGGGCGATGGTCTATCAGATGTACGGCACCGATCTGCTGGAAGAGCGCGAGGCGGCGTTCCTCTGGGACACCATGGGCGTGGTGGCGGAAAGCGCCGACCCGGCGCGCACCGATGCCGCGATCGCGGTGGCCGGGCTGCGCATCGACGAGTGCGTCGCGCTGACCAGCGAGTGGGGCGAGTATGCGCAGGAGCACGGCGGCAAGGTGGGCCGCAAGCTGCTGCACGCGGCGCGGCTGCGGCGCGACCGGGACAAATACCTGCAGCGCTACGGTCAGGCGAGCTACGACATGAAGCTCGGCGACTGTCTGTGGCACGTGTACGCCATGATCGGCAAGCTGACCCGGCGGGCATATCTGCTGACCGCGCCGTGACAAGGTCTTGCAACGCTGTCCCTGGCAGTCCAGCACGGGAACACTGTGTGGGCGTTGGTCGATGTTCTTGGTGGCCTCGGCGACGGTGGTGGCTGGTCTTGGCGCGGGCTTGGTGGCGGCGGCGCCAGCGGGACCAGGCCAGCCAGTGGCTGATGGTGTGGACGGTGTTGGCGACCAGTTTGGCGAACAGGTGGCGGATTTCGGTGACGGTCAACGGAATCGGCGGCTGGTCCTCGGACTGAGGGCGGTTGCGTTCCCGGGCGGCGATGACGGTGAGGATGGCGTGGGCGAGTCAGGACCAGAGTGGTGTAGCGGTACCAGGAGTCCCACCGGCGGACCTGGTGCTCGTCGAGGCCGACCGCGCCTTTCGCGGTCTGGAAGCAGGTCTCGATACACCAGCGGGTGCCGGCCACCCGGACCAGAGCGGGCAGGCCGACCGGTGTGGGTGACCAGCAGCGGTAGAACACCAGTTCGCCGTCCGACAGGTTGCGACGGACCAGCACAGCGTGATGTCCGAGCGTCTCGTCCTCGGGTGGGGTGATGGCCACCCAGGCCCAGTCGTACACCCGCGCTCCCTTGGCGCCATCACCGGCGCTGTAACGGTTCCACGCTCGCGACGACAGTGTGGCGGCGATCTGGTCGACGCGGCGCAGGGCGCGGTCGCCGCCGTAGAACTCGTCCGCTGTGCACCACGCGGCCGGGGTACCGGCGTCCAGGGTTCGGGCCAGCATCCGCCGAGCCAGGGCGATCTTCGTGGCGAACCGCACCGACTCCGGCACGCCGGCAGCGGCCAACCGGGCCGCATCGTCGGTCCATGAGCGCGGCAGGTAGACCTCCCGGTCGATCAGCGTGTACCCGCGTCGGGAGGCATACGCCAAGAACACCGCCACCTGCGCGTTCTCGATCCGCCCCGCCGTGCCGGTGTACTGGCGCTGCACGCCGATCGTGTGGGTTCCCGCCTTCAAATCCCCGGTGTCATCCAGGATCAGCACCGCAGCGGGGTCGCCCAGATCGCCGACCGCGTACCGCCGTACGTCGTCGCGGACCTTGTCGGCGTCCCAGACCGCCTCACCCAACAGTCGCTGCATCCGGTGCGGCGACCGGTCTCCGACCTGCTCAGCCAACTGCCAACACGAGCGAGTGTCCACATCAGACAACAGGCCGAGCAGGAACGCCCGAGCCCTCCGACGCGGTTCCACCCGGGCGAACCGGCCCGCGATCCGCGCGAACCCCGCCTCGAACTCCGCCACCCCTACCCCGCCCTGCCCATACATCGCCGATCGTCTACATAACGATCCCGGGCTGGACTACTAGCGCCCCTGGTGCGTCGAGCACGCGCGGTCATGTTGCTCTACCCGCAGAATCATTGCCGGACCTTCGCTTCGCGGTCGCGGCATGCACAGCCTGGGTCACACTTCATCGCCAGCCGCCTGCTGCGGTAGGAGATGAAGCTGAACTGGAAGTGCATCGACATGAGTGGGTCGCCGGCGAGGAGCCGCGCTGTCTGGGCCGCGGCGGCAATGCCGGCGAAGCCGGTGACGAACGGTACCGCCGGGGTGAAGCCGGGCGAGTACTCCTCTTCAGTCAGGTCGAGATCGCCGATGCGGCCGCAGATCGGCTGCCCGCGCAGGCGGGCGGCGTGGAGCGCGGCTTGTTTCTCTGCTGGGGCCGCCGCGATGTCTTCCTCAGTGATCTGGCTTTCGAAGTCGGCGACACGTTCGGCGGCGAGCCCGGTCGCGGCGGCGAGTTGGGCCAGTTCGTCCCCACCGTCGTCGGGCTCGGTGTACGCGTTGAGCAGGCAGATGCCGTCGTCGCCCAGGTTCTTCACGATCACCTGTGCGGTCAGCTCCTCGGCGGCGAGGTCGATCGTCGTCGTCGCCCAGAGGCGCTGGACGTCGTGGCGGGTCTGCGGATTATCGAGCGCCGAGATGACGAGGCGCGGCACGGCCGTCTGCCCGTAGCCGATGCGGGCCTTGAAGAACCGGAATCGCTCCGGGCGTGGGATCACCTCGATTGCCGGGGCGAGTGTGTCGCGGACGATGTGGGTCTTCGGCCTGTTGAGCGAGGATCGGCCGGAACAGAGGTATGGGCCGATGTTCTCGCGGCGTAGGGCTTGGTGGTCAACGGCCTCAGTCCTGCCGGTGATCGGGAGGCGCTTGATGGCATACGTCCAGCCGTTGGCGACGCCGCCGCAGCCGACGAGCAGCGCGTCGATCGTCAGATCGTCCGGCAGTACCGGCCCCTGGGCGAGCGCGCCCAGTGGGCCGGTCTCAAGCGAGTAGAGCGAGAGTTCGATCGGTGCGGCGAGGAGCGGGCGTCCGATCAGGGCGAAGAAGACCTGGCCGGCGCCGAGGCAGGCGGCAGCGAGGGCGCCGAGCGGGTTGTCGGGCTCTCGCGGTTGGGGCAGCGTCATCGCCCCGGCCGCCGCTGTGGCGATGCGCGCCAGCCAGCCGTCGGAGACGACGGTGATCCACAGTGGGTCGTCTCGGACCTCGATGCCGATGTTGAGGACGGCGTCGAACGCGGCCTCTTCTCTGTCGGCCCTGATGACCAGGTGCGTCGGTCCGTGGATGTCGGCCGCCAGTGCGTTGGCGGTCTCCAGAAGGTCCGCGTCCGCCCTAGGGATGTCGAGGGCGATGTTGGGGCAGAACCGCGAGATCTCGTTGACGGCCAGGACCAGGGTCTCGCGGGCGTCCGGACGGCCGGCGAGGGTCAGCTCAAGCCGGACGAGGACATGGCGATTGGTGAAGAGGTGCTCGACGTCCGCGGGATCCGCGCCTAGCAGGGACGCAGCGACCGCAGTTGGTCGGCTCGACTGCTGGTTCATGATTCCGCCTCGACGGCCTTCGTGAGCGTGATCGTGACGAAGTCGCTGGTGTCGTCGACAAGTTCCAGTCGCATTGCAAGTTCGGTATCGCCGAGTTCGCGGTAGTCGTCATCCTGGTAGACGAACCAGCCCCACGCATCGACGGCGGGCTGGTGCCCACCGTCTCCGACGATCACCGCGAGCGCGTCCGGGACCTTCAGTCCCTGGGTGCGGTCGGTTCTGGAGAGGCGGGGCGGCACGAACTCGCCGTGGCTGTGGACAACCGCGAGCAGCGTGTAGCCCTTCGGCTTCGCCCAGGCCGCGACGGCGGCGTAGATCTCCGGCGTGACGCTCCACCGGTCCGGCGCTTCGACGACGCCGGCGCCGGTCGGGTGGATGACGGCGCTGATCGTGCTGATCGCGTCGCGGCGGCCGACCCAGAAGACGCCTGACTCGTTGCCGCGGCGGCCTGCGGGCAGCAGCGCTTGCTGTGTCTGCTCGCAGGCCGCGCGGGGAAGGCGCCACCGCTCGATCGGCGGGTACGGCGTCATCGTTAGAGATCACCGCCGGCGGTGATCTGCTCGACAAGCGAGAAGTGGGCGGCGTGCGGGTGCGGCCCGACGAGCTGGCCGAGCGCGGTGTTGGTGTCCTGGATCCGCTGGCCGTTATGCGTGAGGTAGTAGAAGTAGGTGTCGCGCTCCTGGCGGTCCTGGACGCCGAAGAAGTTCTTCGCGTCGGTGCGGATCGTCTCCAGGACCGTCTCCCCGGTGTAGTCCCGGTGGAAGTCCTGGGTCGCCGGGAGGTAGTCGATGGTGACCTTGATCTCCTGCCGCGTGGGCGTGTCCGTGGTGGCGCTCATCAGCTCTCCTGCTGCTCGGTGGTCCCGGTTCCCCGGGCTGGTGATCAGTTTAGCAACCGACCTGGTTGCGATTGCAACCGCAACCGGCCTGGTTGCCTCGCCGGCCGACCATGCATGACAATGCGGTCATGGCGGTATACAAGCTGTGACGGACAAGACACTCGGAGCGCGCCTACGCGAGCTACGAACAGGCAAAGGGCTCGGCCTGCGCGAGGCGGCAGGGCTCGCGGGCATCAACCACGGCTACCTGAGCCAGCTCGAACGTGACGACATCGCCCAGCCGGCGCCGCCGGTGCTACAGAAGCTCGCCGCCGCCTACAACGAGCCATTCGTCATGCTCATGCGCTGGGCCGGCTACCTTGAGGACGACCCGGACGGGCTGTCGGCCAACCAGTCCCGCGCCTTGAAGATCATGGGTGAGCCGACCGACGACGAGCTGCGGGCGATCAAGGCGGTGCTCGACGCCATCAGGTCCGGACGGGCGACGCTGACCGTGCTCGAAAGCCACGACGGACACCTCGGGCACCAGGATCGCGCGGAGATCCGCGGCCACGTGATGGCACTCCTGTGCCGAGCCGACGCGGTCGGCGAGATCCCCACCCCGCTCGACCAGATCACGGAAATCTCCCGCCTGGTGATCGCCGGCGAGATCACGCTGAAGCCCGAGCTGAAGCGGAAGCTACGCGAGCGCTTCGGCGACCTCGTCGACCGAGCACTCCACCTGATACTCGGATCCGTACAGTTCGATTCCCGCGAGGTCTACCTCAAACCAGGCATGTACCACCTCAAGCGTCGCTTCGTGCACGCGCATGAGATCGGGCACCAAATGCTGCCGTGGCACCGCGAACTCTATGCCTTCCTCGATGACAAGACACGAATCCGAAGCGACATCGACGACCGGTACGAGCGCCAAGCCAACCAGGCAGCGATCGAGATCCTCTCCCAAGGAGACCGGCTCCGCAAAGAGGCCGACGACTCACCACTCACGTTCGACCTCATGGGCCAGCTCGGTAACCGATTCGAGATCTCGATGCAGGCCACCACGCGGCACCTCATCGAAGAGACCCGGCAGACGTACGCGATGGCCATCGCCTACAGGGGCTCGGCCACTGGCAAGCTCATGCCACCTCACCTGTACTGCTCCCACTCATTCGAAGAGCGCTTCCGCTGGCAGACAACCGGACGCGCTGCCACGCTGATAAGTCGGCAACTTCACCTGGCACGCCAAGGAAGCCCGCTTGAGCCACTCGCTGTCCCTGACGTACACGATCGGGTCGCCACGCTCGAAGTTGAATCGCTACGCACGCCGCAAGCGGTCTTTGTCCTTTTCCGGTGTCGACCCGGGAAGAGGAAGCTGCTGACGCGACTGTCCCGCCTTGAGCTACCCCGATGATCGGCGACGAGGCCCCGCATCACGGGTGCTACCGCCATCAAAAGCAGACCTGGACGCGGAGACCTACGGCCGCCATGGCTGCTGGCTCGCGGACACTGACTGATCCGCCGCGCTGCCGTCACACATGGCGGGCCAACCGCGCCAGTAGCGCGCCTCCTACGGAAGCGGGTAGGTCGCTTCGACGGTGAGAACGCCGATCAGGCTGGCGCAGTTCTGTGACGTGCCCGGGGCACGAACCTGGCGCAGGGCCGCCAATGCCGCCGTCTTTGTTCGCTTCGATCTCCAAGATCACACGGGTCGTCTCGACGTGGTGTGCCGCACCGTGTCGCGGACTGAGGGCTCGTCCGACGGACGCCAAACGGACAAACGATCAAAGGGCAAGATCCCGAATCGCGGGATCTTGCCCTTTACCTGCTGCTTCTTCGTGGAGCTGAGGGGATTTGAACCCCTGACCCCCTCGATGCGAAGGAGAGTCTCCGGGGTTCAACGGTCCGCTGGCCTGCCTGGCTCTTTGTTCACTTGATCTTGCTAGCTCCGGCAAGCGCGGACCCTCGTAGTCCGACTGGCATCGCTCCGTGTCGGGGACTGTCGTCTCGTCCCGCGTACAAATCACGGACAAATGATCAACGGCCTGATCTCGATCTTCCGAGATCAGGCCGTTGACCTGGTACTTCTTCGTAGCGGGGACAGGATTTGAACCTGTGACCTCTCGGTTATGAGTCCGGTGATCAGGCTCTGATGTGCGGCGCGGGGACTAATGATCATCGTATTGCAAGACCTTCCCGTCACCTGACGCCTCATGGGTCCCAGTCCGGGGTCGAATGAGGGTCAAATGATCATGGCCCAGATCTCGATCGTCCGAGATCTGGGCCATGAGCTGCAAATTTGCTGTGGGCGATACTGGGATTGAACCAGTGACCTCTTCCGTGTCAGGGAAGCGCTCTCCCGCTGAGCTAATCGCCCATGGTCTTGCTGAGGTGGAGACGGGATTTGAACCCGTGTACACGGCTTTGCAGGCCGTTGCCTCGCCTCTCGGCCACTCCACCGTGCGACGCCTTTAGCGGCCTCCGAGCGGACGACGGGACTCGAACCCGCGACCCTCACCTTGGCAAGGTGATGCGCTACCAACTGCGCTACGTCCGCATGCCAGCCGGATTCCGGTGACGGATGAGAACTCTAGCCCAGTGCGCCACCAGGTGCCAAACCGATACCCCCCGCGCGTCGCCCGGCTAGGGCTGGTCCGGCAGCCGGGCCGGTCGCCGTCGTGATCAGGACGAAGCGGCTGCCAGGCCGGCGCAGGTACGCAGGCCGGCGTACCGGGTACCGATGCGGGTCGCGTCGGCGCCGGTGGCGGGTACGGGCTGGCCGGTGTCCGAGACGACGGCGGGGTAGAACCGCTCCGCCAGGCTCCCGTCGGGGTGCAGGGTCAGCTTCAGCACCCCGGTCTCCGTGCTGTACGAGGGTAGCCACCACAGGAAGTTGGCCATCCCGTACGCCACGAAGGTCCGGCCGAGCCATCCGTTGCCCTGGAGCGTGTGTGCGTGCGCGCCGATGATGATGCCGGCGCCGGCACCAGCGAGCTTGGCGGCCAGGGACTTCTGAGCGGAGTTCGGGCAGGAGCTGCCCTCGGTACCCCAGTGCATGAACACGATCACGGTGTCGGCCTGCTGCTTCGCGGCCTGGACCGCCGCGAGGGTCGCGGCCAGGTCGATCGCGTTCGCCTCGCCCGGCCGGTTGGCGGTGGCCACCCAGCTCGCCGCGAGTTCGTCCACCTGGGACACCCCGATGATCGCGAACCGCCGTCCCTTGATGGTCGTCAGGTACGGCGCCCAGGCGGCGGCCGCGTTCTCCCCGATGCCGACGTACGGGACAGCCGCCCCGCCCACCGCGCTGAGGGTGTCGGCCAGCCCGACCCGGCCGTAGTCGAGGACGTGGTTGTTGGCGAACGTGACCACGTCGATCCCCGCCGCCTTGATCGCGTCGAAGGCGGCCGGGACCGTGCGGAAGTGGAAGGTCTTCGGCTCGGGCGTGCCGCGCGTGGTGACCGCGCTCTCGAAGTTGACCATCGTCAGGTCGGCGTCCGCGAGCACCGTGGCGATCGGGCCGAACGCGTGGGCCGGATCGGCGAGCAGCTTGGCGGTCCGGTCGGCGAAGTGCACGTCCCCGGCGAAGGCGAGGGTGATGTCACCGCTCGGCGGTACCGAGGCGGCGCGGCCGGACGTGGCGCTCGCGCTCGGCGGCGCCGCCGATGGCGCCGCCGGAGGCGCCGCGCTTCCGCACGCCGTCGCCACGGTCAGGGCGATCAGCGCGGGCAGCGGCCGGTGCCGGCGCACCGGCCTAGATGCCCAGGTAGTAGCGCTGCGATCCGGGATGCAGGGGTACCGGGTCGGTGGCGCTCGCGGTCTCCCGCCGGATCGCGTTGGCCGCCGGGTGTACCGCCGCCAGCTCCTGCTGGTAGTCGAAGATCAGCTTGGTCAGCTCGAACGCCAGGTCGGCCGGCATGGCGTCGGTGACCACGATGAGGTTCGCGTCAGTCAGCGCGGGCACGTCCTCGGGCAGGTTGTACACGCTCTTCTGGATCACCGCCTTGTCGAGCAGGTTGGGGTACTTCTGGTCCACCTTCGGCAGCAGTTCCTGGATCGGCAGGAACCGCACCGCCCCGTGCGCCTTGCTGAACAGGTCGACGATGCCCGGCGTGGGAATGCCCCCGGACCAGATCATCGCGCTGATGCTGCCGTCGAGGATCGCCGCGGTGGTCTGCGGCAACGACATCGACAACGCGACGATGTCCTTCGCGGGGTCGAGGCCGGCCGCCGCGACGAGGCGCCGGCCCAGCAGCTCGGTGCCGGACCCGGGGCTGCCCATCGAGATCCTGTGGCCCTTGAAGTCGGCGATCTTGTTGATCCCGGAGTCGGTGCGCGCGATGACGTGCTCGAAGTTGGGGTACGTGCGGGCCAGCGCGCGGACCGGCTCGGGCCGGCCCGCCCAGGCACCGGTACCGGCGAACGCGTCGTCGGCCGCCGCCGCGAGGGTCAGCGCGATGTCGACATCGCCGGCGAAGAGCCGGTGCAGGTTGTCCAGCGACCCGCCGGTGGGGGCGGCGGTGGCGTCGTAGCCCGGCATGTGCCGGTTGATCATGCCGGCATACCCGGCGCCCAGGACGTAGAACACGCCGGTCGTGTTGCCGGTACCGATGTACAGCTCACCGGAGTGCCACAACTTGTCCGCCGGGTCGGCCGGCGCGGTGCAGGCGGCCAGCGGCGCCGCAGCCAGCGCGGTCAACAGGGACCGCCGGGTCAGGCCGCTCGGTGGGCGCCCGCTCACAGCTGCCCCGCCACCCGGGCGCCGGGCTCCAGCGCGGTGGCGACCCGGTGCGCCAGCATCGCCGTCTCGTAGCCGATCTGACCGAGATCGCACCCGGCGCTGCCGAGCACCGCGAGCTGGGCCCGGTCGCCGACCGCCATGACCAGCAGGACACCGCCGTCCATGTCGACGACGGTCTGCCGGACCCGGCCGGTGGACAGGCACTTCGCGGCGCCGACCGTGAGGCTGGCCAACCCACTGGTGATCGCCGAAAGCTGGTCGGACCGGTCGACGGGCAGCCCCTCGGAGGCGGCGAGGGTGAGCCCGTCGACCGACACCGCGAGCGCGTGCGCCACGTCCGGTACCCGGCGCGCGAACGAGGTCAGCAGCCAGTTCAGGCCGCCGTCGATGTCGTTCCGGTCGGTGGAGATGTTCATGATGCTCCTCGGTGCATCAAGTGCGGGTCTGGTTGCGCCGCGCCGCCGCGGCGAGCCCGCTGGCCAGCCCGGAGAGGCGGGCGCGGACAATGTCCGGGTCGGGCGGCAGATGGGGCCCTCCGGCGCCGGCGTAGTCGCTGGCGTCCACCGCACCGCCAGGTACCAGCAGGTCGCCCGGACGCCGGCGGGGCAGGCCATGGTTGCCGGCAGGCGCGAAAGAAGGGGTCCGCGGGGTAGCCGCCGGGGACGGGGAGACGGGTACCGGGGTCACCGGCTGGTGCGGGATGTAGCCGGCGACGGGCCCCGGGGTGCGCGCCTGGATCGGCGGCGGCATGGCCGGCGACACGATCGACCGGATCGGTGCCTGCGCGCGGGGCGGTACCGCGGCCAGCAGCGCGGTGGGGATGGCCACCAGCGCGGCCGTGCCGCCACCCTGCACGCTGCGCAGCTCGACCTGGATGCCGTGCCGCGCGGCGAGCCGGGAGACCACGAGCAGGCCCATCGTGCCGGCCAGCTCCGCGGTGAGCATGGTCGGCCGGGCCAGCCGCGTGTTGAGCTCGATGACCTGGCTCTGCGGCATGCCGATGCCCTCGTCGAAGACGGTGAGGTGCACGCCTTCCACGGCCCGCCGGGCGGCGACCCGGACCCGGCTGGCCGGCGGGGAGAACGTGGTCGCGTTCTCCACCAGCTCGGCCAGCATATGGATCATGTCCCGTACCGCGTGGGCCGCGATGCCGACCTCCACCACCGCGGCCCACTCCACCCGGGTGTAGTCCTCGATCTCCGCGGAGGCCGCCTGGATCAGCTCCACCAGCGAAACCGGCGAGGTGACCCGCCGGCCGGGCTCGCCGCCGGCGAGCACGAGCAGGTTCTCCTCGTTGCGCCGCATCCGGGCGGCCAGGTGGTCCAGCTCGAACAGCTTCTCCAGCCGCTGCGGGTCGGCCTCGTCCCGCTCGAACTCGTCGATCAGGTGCAGCTGCCGGTGGATCAGGGACTGCCCGCGCCGGGACAGCGCGACGAACAGCCCGGCCACGTCGAGCCGCAGCAGCGCCTGCTCGGCGGCCAGCCGCAGGGCCTGGCGGTGTACCGCGCCGAGCGCGGAGCCCACCTCACCGATCTCGTCGACGCCCCGCACCGCGAGCTTGTCGGCATGCATGACCGAGTCGTGCAGCGCCGCCCGGACCGCCGCCGACTCCTCCGCCTCGGACAGCACGGAGATGGCGCCGGGCAGCTCGGTGTAGGCCACCGCGAGCGCCGCGCTGCGCAGGCCGCGCAGCCGCCGGCTGGTCCGTACCCCGAACAGCAGCGCCGCGCTGAACGCCAGCAGCACCAGCAACCCGGTCGTCGTACCGGTGAGCACCGAGCTGGTCTGCGCCCGCACCTGCCGGTTGCGCGAGGTCGCGTCGAGGGTGTCGGACAGGTCAAGCTGCAACTGGTTGAAGTGGCGCAGCGCGTTGCTCTGCGCGATGTACCAGACGTCCGGGTCGACCTTCAGCGCCGCCGGTTCGGGACGGGCGGCCATCGCCCCGCCCCGCATCCGCTGCGCGGCGGTCACGTCGTCGGAGCTGATCACCTGGTTGTAACGGGCCAGCTCGCTCGGGGTCGCGCTGCGGGTGAACTCGGCCAGCCGCTCCTCCTGGGCGCCGGCGAGCTGCGCGAGGCTGGCCAGCTCGCCGGGGCTGAAGGCGTTGTGCCGGAACACCTGGATGAGCAGGTCGCGCTGCTGGGCCCCGAGGTGCTCGGCCGCGGCGATCGCGCCGACGGCGCGCGCGGTCGCGGCCAGCTGGGCGTCGCTGAGCTGGTTCGGCAGCGCGTCGGAGACAGCGATGAGGCTGCGGGTCAGGTCGGCGTACCGGTCGCCGGAGAGCTGCCCGGCCTTCAGCGTGCCGACCGCGTCGCGGATCGCGCCGAGCTTGGCCAGCTCGGTCTCGGCCGCGGTGAGCACCACCCGCAGCGCGGGCGTGTCCTGGCGCGCGGCGAGCGCGGCGGTGCGGAACCCGGCCGCCGCCAGGTCGGTCTGCGCCTGGGCAGCCATGACCAGCGGCTGGTCCGACGGGTTGCCGCCCCGGGCGCGCTGGGCGTCGGTCTCGGTGACCTCCTGCTCCAGCCGGTGGGTCAGCCGTACCGTGGCCGTCGCGGTGCTCGCCATCACCTGGGCGCGCCGGGCGTCGAGCGAGGTGCGCACCGCGAACTGCGTCTGCACCGCACCGAGGACGACCAACCCCGCGGTCGCCACCATGATGGGCAACAGCAGCCGGAGCCGGATGGAGCGCAGCCGCCCGGCGCGGACATGTCCGACGACCCCGGGGGCCGCGTGGGCGGGATGCGGTGTATCGATCGGCCGGCCCGCCTCACCGACCGTCGCCCGCTCCGGCGTTACGCCGCCGGTCGTCGCCATACCCCTCGCTCTCCACAGCGCCAGGCCGACGTGGGTAGGTAACCATCAAGCAGGGTCATCTTTGTGAGTGTGAGCCGCAACCCCTGGCCGTCGGCTATGGGTCAGCCGGACGGCCAGGGATCATGTGCGGCTCGCCACTCCGCCAAGACCCTACGGCATCGTACGACTACTGGTAGATCTTCTTTCCAATTCCGCGAATCAATCGTCGGTACCCTGTTGACGTGCTGTTCCGTGCGTGGGAGGAGGCCGGTGGCGGGCCGCCGTTACGCACAGTCGTCGATCAACTCGGCCGGCCACACCTGCTCGTCTGCGGATATCCGCAGGTCAAAGCGGTCCTCACGGACCCGGAGACGTACCGCCCGGACAACGCGCTGGACGCCATGACACCGATACCCATGTCCGCACTTCGGGTGCTGACCAGCCACGGCTTCCGGTTGCCCCCCACTCTGGCCAACAACGGCGGCCTGTCCCACCCGGCGATCCGGGCCGCGGTGGCCCGCGCCCTGCACCCCGAGCGGGTCGCGGCGCAGCGGCCGTGGCTGACCGGCGTGGTCGCCCGCCGGGTCGCCGGGCTGTCCGCGCGGCTGCGTACCGGGGCGGCCGTCGACCTGTACGCCGACCTCGCGGCCGACCTGCCGCTGCTGGTCCTGGCCCGGCTCGTGGAGCTGCCCGAGGCGCCGGCACAGGTGGTGACGGAGTTCTCCCGGGCCGCGCTGGAGCTGTTCTGGGCCCCGCTGACGCCGGCCCGCCAGGAGCGGCTGGCCGGGATCGTCGGCCGGTACCACCGCATGCTGCGCGAGTTCGCCGCCGGCGCCGGCGGGCTGCTCGGCGAGCTGCGCGCCCTGGCCCGGGCCGACGGGCTGCCCCCGGACGTGCCGGTGGCCGCGCTGTTCTTCCTGCTGGTCGCCGGGCAGGAGACCACCTCGCAGTTCCTCACCCTGCTGCTGCACCGGCTGGCCGGCGAGCCGGCCGTCGTGCGCGGGCTGTGCGCGGGCACGGTCGCCGTGGACGCCGTGGTCGAGGAGGGGCTCCGGGTGGTACCCCCGATCGTCACGTGGCGCCGGGTCGCCGCCCGGGACACGGCACTGGACGGGGTCGCGGTGCCCCGCGGCCGCAGCATCGTGCTCTGGCTCGCGCAGGCCGGCCGGGACCCGCGGCTGACGCCGGAGCCGCACCGCTTCCGGCCCGGTCAGCCCGGCTCCCGGCGGCATCTGGCCTTCGGCGCCGGCGCACACCGCTGCGTCGGGGCGCAACTGTCCCGGATGGAGGCCGCGGTCGTCGTCGGTCAGACCGCTCCGCTGCTGCGCCACGTCGAGGTGTTGCGGGCGCCGTGGTGCCCGGACAACCTGTCCTTCCGGATGCCCGACGCGTTCGTGGTCCGCGCGGTCATGGCGCCCACGGCGGCGGGAACGAGTCGGCCGGCCACGGCGGCGGCGGACCCGGTACCCCGTCCAGGCGCAGCATGTCCGGATCGGCTCGCCCGAACAGCCGGGCCGTGAACCAGGCCGGCGCGCGCTTGCGGAACTCCTCCGGCGGCAGCGCCCCGACCCCTTCCGGGAGTACCCCGGCCAGTTCGCCGGGCAGGTCGGTCAGGTTGCGCCAGTGCACCAGCTCCGGCTCCTCCGGCCACGCGCCGACCACGACGAACGCCGGTACCCTCCGTCGTTCGAGCGCTTCGAGGGTCAGCGCGGTGTGGTTGAGGGTACCCAGGCCCGCGCGGCACACGACCACCACCGGGCAACGGACCGCGACCGCGAGCTGCGCCATGGTCCAGCCGCCGGTCCCCATCGGTACCAGCAACCCGCCCGCGCCCTCCACGAGCACGAGGTCGTAAGCCTCGGCGCTGACCCGTACCGCCTCGATGACGTCGCCGATCGCGAGCGGTACCGCCCCGGCCTCCTCGGCCGCCGCGAGCGGTGCGAGGGCGTCGGGGTAGCTGACCAGGGCCCGGGCGCCCGCCGGCGCGGCCAGGCGGGTGACCACCTCGATGTCGGACTCGACTCCGGAGTCCGGCGCGACGCCGGACTCGACCGGCTTGAGCACGCCGACCCGGTACCCCTGCGCGCTGGCCGCCGCCGCCAGCGCGGCCACCACGATCGTCTTGCCCACCCCGGTATCCGTTCCCGACACAATCAATACGGTCACGGGGCACACTCGGCGATGACGTCCAGTGCCTGCGTGAAGTCGGCGCGGGACAGGCCGACGTTGACGGTCAGCCGCAGCCGGGACCGACCGTCCGGAGTGGACGGTGGCCGGAAGCAGCCGACGGCTACGCCCCGCGCCCGGCAGGCCGCCGCCCACCCGACGGCGGCCTCGGGACCGGGCGCGGTCACCGAGACCACGCCCGCGTCCGGTTCGGACACCTCGTGGCCGGACAGCCGCTTGCCGACCAGCGCGGCCCGCTCGTGCAGCTCGGCGCGCAGGTCGTCGCCGGCCCGGATGAGTTCCAGCGCGGCGCGCGCGCCGGCCGCGACCGGGGGTGGCAGGCCGGTGTCGAAGATGAAGGTGCGGCCGGTGTCGACCAGGTGCGCGATCAGCTCCGCAGGCCCGGCGACCACACCTCCCGCCGCCCCGAACGCCTTGGACAGCGTCATGGTGACCACCACGTCGGGTTCGCCGGACAGGCCCGCCGCCGCGACCCCGCCCGTCCCGGCCGCGCCCACCACCCCAACCGCGTGGGCGTCGTCGACGAGCAGCCGCGCCCCGTACCGGCGGGCCACCGCGTGCAGCTCGGCCAGCGGGGCGAGGTCGCCGTCGACGGAGAACACGGACTCGGTCACCACCACGGCCGGCCGGTCCCCGCGCCGGGCGAGCGCGGCCGCCACGGCCGCGAGGTCCGCATGCGGCGTCACAGTGACCTCGGCGCCGGAGATCCGACACCCGTCGATCAGGGACGCGTGGTTGTACGCGTCGGAGACCAGCAGGGTACGCGGCTGGACCAGAGCCCGGACCGCGCCGAGGTTGGCGAGGTAGCCCGAGCTGTAGACGAGGGTGGCACCGACACCGAGGAAGTCCGCGAGCGCCGCCTCCAGCTCGGCATGCACCTCGGTCGATCCGCGCACCAGCCGCGATCCGGTCGCGCCCAGCCCGTACCCGTCCAGCGCGGCGGCGGCCGCCGCCAGCACCGCCGGGTGGCGGGACAGCCCGAGATAGTCGTTGCCGGCGAGGTCGAGCACGCGGTCACCGGTACCCCTGGGGGTTAATCGGCGGCGTAACCCGGCGCGGGCTCGCAGGTCAGCCTTGTGGGCCAGGCGGGCCAGCCAGTCTGCGGGAGCCTGCTCCACGTCTCACCTCCGACCGTCCTTGTAGGGTACGGACCATGCCGTCGCTGTCCGACCCCACCCTGGCCGCCGCCGTCGACCGGGTCCTGGAGACCGGCGTGGGGCTGGCCGAGCCCGACGTGCTCGCCGTCCTGGAGCTGCCAGACGAGGAGCTGCCCGCCGCGCTTGAGCTGGCCCACCAGATCCGGATGCGCTGGTGTGGACCGGAGGTGGAGGTCGAAGGCATCGTCTCCGTGAAGACCGGCGGCTGCCCGGAGGACTGCCACTTCTGCTCGCAGTCCGGGCTGTTCACCTCGCCGGTGCGGGCGGTGTGGCTGGACGTCCCGGCGCTCGTGGCGGCGGCGCGGCAGACCGCCGCGACGGGCGCCACCGAGTTCTGCATCGTGGCTGCGGTGCGCGGGCCGGACGAGCGGCTGATGAGGCAGATGCGCGAGGGGGTCGCCGCGATCCGCGCGGAGGTGGACATCCAGATCGCCGCGTCGCTCGGGATGCTCAGCCAGGCGCAGGTGGACGAGCTGGTGACGATGGGCATCCACCGGTACAACCACAACCTGGAGACGGCGCGCTCCTTCTTCCCGCAGGTGGTCACCACGCACACGTGGGACGAGCGGTTCTCGACGCTGGAGATGGTGCGCGACTCCGGCATGGAGGTCTGCTGCGGCGGCATCCTCGGGCTGGGCGAGAGCGTGGCGCAGCGGGCCGAGTTCGCGGTGCAGCTCGCCGCGCTGGCACCGGACGAGGTGCCGCTGAACTTCCTCAACCCCCGGCCGGGTACGCCGCTTGGGGGCGCGCCGGTGCTCGACGCGCGGGACGCGCTGCGCGCCATTGCCGCGTTCCGGCTGGCGTTGCCGCGCACCATCCTGCGGTACGCGGGTGGGCGGGAGATCACGCTCGGCGACCTGGGTACCCGCGACGGCCTGCTCGGCGGGATCAACGCGGTGATCGTCGGCAACTACCTGACCACCCTGGGTCGGTCCCCGGACCGGGACCTGGCCCTGCTCGACGAGCTGAGGATGCCGGTCAAGGCGCTGTCGGGCACGCTGTGAGCGCAGCGCCGCGGAGCGAACCAGGGCACGCTGTGAGCGCAGCGCCGCGGAGCGAACCAGGGCACGCTGTGAGCGCAGGACTGCCGCGGAGCGAACCAGGGCACGCGATGAGCTACTGCGACCGGTGCGGCGATCCGCTGGCGGTGGGCGCGGCACACCCGGCGTGCGCGGCGGCGCGGACCCTGGAGCCGCCCCGGTTCTGCCCACAATGTGGACGCCGGATGAAGGTTCAGGTGCTGCCGGCCGGCTGGCGGGCCACCTGCGTTGAGCACGGCGAACGCGCGGATCACGAGGCCCGTCCGTGATCGCGCTCACGTTGTGTTCAGCCGGCTGAACTTGCAGATTGGGGCGCATGACGCTGCGCCTTGCCCCCGGTACCGGATGGGCCGAGACCCTGCGCCGAGCCGTGGACCTGACCCCTGAAGGCTTCGCCGACGACCGGCTGCGCACGCTCGTGGACGGCGCGTGGCTCGACGCCGGTGCCCCGACCCCGCTGCGGACCCCGGTCGACGGCACCGTCCTCGTGCAGCTCCCCCGGCTCGACGCGGTGACCGCGCGCCGGGCGGTCGCCGCGGCGGCGCGGGAGCACCGGGAGTGGGCCGGTACCCCGTTGACCGTGCGGGTAGGGCGGGTCGAGGCGGCCCTCGACGCGCTGACCGAGGCGCGCGACCTGCTGGCGCTGCTGCTCGTGTGGGAGATCGGCAAGCCGTGGCGGCTCGCCTGTGCCGACGTGGACCGGGCCCTGGACGGGGTCCGGTGGTACGTGACCCAGATCGGGCGCCAGGTCGCCGGCCGCGACCCGCTGTCCGGCCCGGTGTCCAACATCGCCTCCTGGAACTATCCGATGAGCGTGCTCGTGCACGCCGAGCTGGTCCAGCTCCTCGCCGGCAACGCGGTCGTCGCGAAGACCCCGTCGCAGGGCGGGGCGGTCTGCCTGACCGTGGCGCACGCCCTGATGCGCCGGGCCGGCCTGCCGGTCACGCTGGTCTCCGGTTCCGGTGAGGAGCTGTCGGAGGTACTGGTCCGGGCGCCGGAGATCGGCGCGGTGGCGTTCGTCGGCGGGCGGTCCAACGGCGGCAAGGTGGCCGCCGCGCTCCTCGACACGGACAAGCGGCACATGATCGAGCAGGAGGGGCTCAACGCCTGGGGCGTCTGGAAGTTCTCCCAATGGGACCTGCTCGCCGGGCACGTGAAGAAGGGCTTCGAGTACGGCAAGCAGCGCTGCACCGCGTACCCGCGGTTCGTGGTACAGCGTGACCTCGTCGACAAGTTCCTCGACGTGTACCTGCCCGTCGTGAAGTCGATCCGGTTCGGTCACCCGCTCGCCGTGGCCACCGACGACGCCCCACCGCCGGAGCTGGACTTCGGGCCGCTGATCAGCGCCGCCAAGGCCGAGGAGCTGCACCGCAAGGTGGAGGAGTCGATCCGGCACGGAGCGATCCCGCTGCACCGGGGCAGCCTCGCCGACGCGGCCGGGTTCCTCGACGGGCAGGACACGTCCGCCTACGTCGCCCCCGCCGCGCTACTCGCCCCACCCGGCCGGTCCCGGCTGATGCACGCCGAGCCGTTCGGCCCGGTCGACACGATTGTCGTGGTGGACACCGAGGACGAGCTGCTGGCCGCGATGAACGCATCCAACGGCGCGCTGGTGGCCAGCCTCGCCTGCGACGACGAGGAGCTCGCCGCGAAGCTCGCCAAGGACCTGCACGCGTTCAAGGTGGGCATCAACCGGCCGCGTTCCCGGGGCGATCGGGCCGAGCCGTTCGGCGGCCGGGGCGCGTCGTGGAAGGGCGCCTTCGTCGGCGGCGATCTGCTCGTCGAGGCGGTCACCGTCGGCGACGGCGACGAGCAGGTCTACGGCAACTTCCCGGACTACAGCCGGTACCCGGCGACCTGACGCCCCGCGAGCGGGGACCGGCACGCGAGATCTACGGTCGGGAGCTCGACCGGCGCCGTATAACTGAGGGGTGGTCGCCCTGCCGAGCCCGTACCGCTCCCGGGTCCGCACCTGGGTCGGGCTCGGGCTCGGCGCCGCCGGGCTCACCGGGCTCACGGTCGGCCTGACCGGCACCGCGTCCCTGACCACCGCCGCCCTGCTCTACCTCGTACCGGTCGTCGCGGTCGCGGTGCTCGGCGGGGTCTGGCCGGCGCTGGCCGCCGCCCTGGCCTCCGACGCGCTACTGAACTTCTTCTTCGTGCCGCCGTACCACACGTTCACCGTGGAGCACCGGGACAACGTGCTCGCCCTGCTGATCTACGTGCTCGTCGCGGTGACCGTGAGCGTCGCCGTGGACCTCGCGGCCCGGCAGCGCGCGGCGGCGGTACGCAGCGGGATCGAGGCCCGCCTGCTCACCCGCTTCACCTCGGCGCCGGTCGTCGACCAGTCGCTGACCCGGCTGCTCGCCCACGTGCGCGACACCTTCGGCATGCGGGCGGTGGCGCTGGTCGAGGGGGACGTGACGGTGGCGGGCGTGGGCGGGCCGCTCAGCGACCATCCCGTCCTGCGGGTGGCGGCCGCCGACGGGCTGCACCTGGTCGCCGACGGGCCCGAGCTGTTCGGCGAGGACCGCCGGCTGCTCTCCCGGCTGGCGGCCGGCGCCGCCCGTACCCTCGAGGCGCAGCGCCTGGCCCACCGCGCCGCCGAGGCGGAGCAGCTGGCCGAGATCGACCGCCTGCGCACCGCGATCCTCGCCGCCGTCGGCCACGACCTACGCACCCCGCTGGCGAGCATCAAGGCCGCCGCGTCCAGCCTGCGCGCGCCCGACGTCGAGTTCTCCGCTGCGGACCGCGACGAGCTGCTGGCCACCGTCGAGGAGTCCGCCGACCGGCTCGACGACCTGGTGGAGAACCTGCTCGCGATGAGCCGGCTGCAGGCCGGGGTGCTGTCCGTGCAGCCCCGCCCGGTGGCCCTGGACGAGGTGGTCGCCCGGGCGGTCCCCCGGGCCCCGGTGCGCCTCGCGGTGGGCGACGACCTTCCCCTGGTACGGGCGGATCCCGGTCTGCTCGAACGGGTGGTGGCCAACCTCGTGGACAACGCGGTACGCGCCTCGGACAGCGTGACGGTGGACGCCAAGGTGTCACCGTCCACTGTGGACCTCCGGGTCACCGACCACGGCGCCGGCGTGGCCCCCGGGGACCGGGAACGGATGTTCGCGCCGTTCCAGCGACTGGACGACCACACGGCTGACGGCGGGCTAGGGCTGGGCCTGGCGATCGCGCGGGGGTTCACCGAGGCGATGGGGGGCCGGCTCACCCCCGCCGACACCCCGGGCGGCGGCCTGACCATGACGGTCACCCTGCCGAGGGCCGACGCGTGACCGGGCTGGCTGGCGCTCGCTGCGCTCGCGCGGGTCACCCGCCCGGACAGCCGCCCTGTGGCCGACCGTCCGACTCTGTCGCTGCGCTCCCTCGCTCCCGGCCGGCCGCGGGCGGCGGCGCATGACCCGGATCCTGGTGGTCGACGACGACCGGCAGCTCCTGCGGGCGCTGCGGATCAACCTGCGCACCCGGGGGTACGAGGTGCAGCTCGCGCCCGACGGGACCAGCGCGCTCGCGATGGCCAGCCGGCAACCGCCCGACCTGGTGATCGTCGACCTCGGCCTGCCCGACATGGACGGCGTCGAGGTGGTGGAGGGCATCCGGGGCTGGTCCACCGCACCGGTGATCGTGCTCACCGCCCGACACATGGAGCAGGCGAAGGTCCGCGCCCTCGACGCCGGGGCCGACGACTACGTGACCAAGCCGTTCGGGATGGACGAGCTGCTGGCCCGGGTACGGGCGGCGCTGCGCCGGGCCACACCCGCGCCGGAGGAGCCGGTGGTGCGCACCGACGCGTTCACCGTGGACCTCGCCGCCCGGCGGCTCATCCGCGACGGACACGACGTGCGCCTCACGCCGACCGAGTGGCACGTGCTGGAGGTGCTGGTACGCCACGCGGGCAAGCTGGTCCCGCACCGGCAGCTGCTGCAGGAGGTGTGGGGGCCGCGGTACGAGTCGGAGACCAACTACCTACGGGTGTACCTGGCCCAGCTACGCGCCAAGCTGGAGCCCGACCCGGCCCGGCCGCGGCACCTGATCACCGAGCCGGGGATGGGCTACCGGTTCCAGCCGTGAGGTCCGGGGTCCGGCGGGCGATCGCGGCCGCGAGGTCCGCCAGCGCGTACGCCCGGGCGCACTCGGCCGGGGTGAACGGCGGCTCCAGCCGGCGCACCTCCACCGTCCCGCCCGCCGGGTCGGGCAGCAGCAGCACGTGCGCGGCGTACCCGGGCCCGCCCGGCGCGGTCTCCGGCCGCCGGGTCACCAGCACGTCGCCGAGCAGTGCGGCCAGCGCCACCCCGAGGTCCTCGCCGTCGCCGACCATCCGCGCGGCGAGGTTGAGTACCAGCGTCGGGGGGTCGACGGGGCCGTCGGCGGCGGCCCGGCGTACCCATGGATCGCGTCCGCGGCCCTTGACCACCGCGGCCAGCAGCTCGGTCTCGGACAGCGTCTCGGGGGCGTCGACCAGGAAGTCGTCCACGGCACCGGCCTGCGACGCGTGCACCTGGACCGACAGGATGTTGACCTTACGCAGGGCGAGGCTGGCGGCCAGCACGGCCAGGAAGCCCGGCCGGTCGTCGACCGTCGCGCGGATCCGCCAGAGCGCCATGGCACACCGGCCCGGTCACCGGTCGAGGGCGGCGGCGAACCGCGCGGCCGGGTTGACCGGCCAGGGCTCCGGGCGCGCCGCGGGCGGGTCGGGCCGGCCGGCCACCTCCAGCCGGCCGGCGAGGACCAGCGCGCTGGCCCGGACGAGCTGGGCCAGCCGGTCCACCTCGGTGACGTGGAACGCGGGCGGCGGCAGGGCCGGGTCGGCGCTGGTCTCGCCGCTCCGGGCGGCGAGCAGCACGAGGCCGGCCCGCCCGAAGGGCGCCGCCGCGAACCGGGCCCCGTCGGCGCCGTCGAAGGCACGCGGGCGCAGCGGCGTCACGTCCGGCGCACGCAGCGGCTGCGGCGCCCGCCAGCTCGCGTAGACCACGGACGGGCCGCTCTCCCCGGCGTCGCCCGACCGCGCCCAGTCGGCCGCGACCGCCACCACCGCGGCCCAGTCGGCCGACAGCAGCCCCGGTACCGCGTCGGCCAGCGTGGCCACCCCGTCCGACGGGTTCGCCGCCACCTGGCCGACCAGTTCCACGTCGGCGCCGCCGACCGCCGGCGCGCCCACCGACCGCCACACCCCCTCGACGGTGACGCCCGGGATCGCGGCCAGCCCGGCGAGGATCCGGTCGACCGGCGCGGCGGCCGGCCAGATGACGGTGAAGTCGTCGACCGCCCGGCCGCCGACCCGCTCCAGCACCACCATCTGGACGATGTCCGCCCCCGTCACGCCCAGTGTCCGGGCCACCTGACCCAGCGAGCCTGGCCGGTCAGGCAGCCGTACCCGCAGCCGCAACAACATCTGGTACCTCCCGGTCGGACGCGTCCCCGGGTCTAGGGTGCCGTGAGTACGTTTCCGGATGATTGCGGCGGCATGGTCCACTGACCTCCCTCCCGACATCTGGGACGCCGCGCCGCCGACCGGGCCGTCCGGGCTCAGGCGAGGCGGCGCAGGAGCGTGGTGGCGCGCTCGTGGTCGAAGAGGGTCGGGTCGAAGCGCTTGCCGATCCACTCCAGCATCGCCCCGTGCTCGGGGTGATCGGGATCGCCCAGCGCGGCGAGGAAGCTGGCGTATCCGTAGACCCCGCCCACGTCCTCCGGCGGGCACGCGCTCTCCCCCTCCAGGCACAAGGGGTACCGGATGTCGGGCTCGGCCGAGTAGATGGCCTCCACCGTGACCTCGTGCTCCCACCAGTCCCCGAAGTCGTAGGTGTAGATGAACCGCGAGTCCTTGCCGACCACCGCGTCCAGCCGTACCTCCAGCTCGTCGCGCAGATCCAGCTCGCCCTCCGGGTCGGGCTCCCCGTACTGCACGCCGTCGATCTCGAAGGAGTGCAGATGGTAGTTCTGCCAGCCCATGGCGTACTGGATCACGCGGTGCACCCGGTCCAGGGTGTACCCGCCCGGTACCGCCACCCGCCGCCACACCTCGGGCGTCACGTCTGCCAGGCTGATCCGTAACTGAAAGATCTGTCGCGACATCGCGCCCCTTCTCGTCGTGTGGCCCATTCTTGACCGAAGACGGTCCCGATGACGAGGGGATGGCGATGATCTGCGGCGCATGTCGGGAACGCCGGCACGCCGACTGCCGAGGCGGCACCTGGTGCGACTGCCAGCACCGCCCGCCGGCGCCCACCCCGCCCGCGACCGGCGCCGCGGGCGAGTGACGATATCCGGATGCACCGACTCTGGCCGGACCCGGACCCGGCCCCGCTGGACGACGCGGCGCTGAGCGCGCTCTACGAGCCGGCCGGCCCCGGCCTGCGGATGAACTTCGTGACCAGCGTCGACGGGGCGGTGGAGATCGAGGGGCGCTCCGCCGGCCTGGGCAACCCGGCGGACAAGCGGGTCTTCGGGCTGCTCCGGCAGTACCCCGACGCGCTGCTCGTGGGCGCCGGCACGCTGCGGGTCGAGGGGTACCACGCGGTCCGGCTGGACGAGGAGCGGCGCGCGTGGCGGACGGCGCGCGGGCTCGACCCGTACCCCCGGCTGGTGGTGATCTCCCGCCGGCTCGACCTGGACCCGACCCACGACGCGCTGTCCGAGGCGCCCCGCCGGCCGGTGATCCTGACCAGCCGCGCCGCCCCGCCCGACCGGGTGACCGCGCTGTCCACGGTGGCCGACGTGCTGGGGCACGGCGACGACGAGGTCGATCTCCGCGCGGCAATGGGCGACCTGCGCGACCGCGGGGTCGCCACGATCCTGTCCGAGGGCGGGCCGCACCTGTTCGGCTCGCTGACCGCCGCCGATCTCGTCGACGAGGTCTGCCTGACCGTGTCGCCGCTGCTCGCCGGGCCCGGTGCGGGCCGCGTCACCGCCGGGCCGCCATCGGAGATACGGGGGCTGGCGCTTGCCCACGTCCTGTGCGCCGACGACGCCCTCCTGCTCCGGTACGTGCGAGGCTGACCACGCACCGCTAACCATCGGGCCAGAACATATGTTCGTCGGCGCGCCCATGTGACTTGGCCGGGGGACGTGGGGCACGATGCCCGTCATGAGCCCTTCCCCGCTCAGTGATCCACCAGTCGTCACCGGCCCGCCGGTCGGCCGGGTACTCGGTACCGCCGACGCCACTCCCCTGTCGTTCTGGGTCGCCGTGGAGCAGGGCGCCTACCTGCAGCTCGACGACGTGGTGGTGACCCGGCGGGAACTGCCCGACCGGGAGCCGGTGACGATCGCGGGCGTGGTCACCGCGGTCCGGGCCCGGCACGAGGGCGCGCTGTTCGAGTCCGACGTGTTCGCGATCGCCGACGGTACCCTGCCGGCGCAGGTACAGGAGGCGGCGGAGATCACCACCACCCGGGTCGACCCGGAGCTGTACGTCCCGCCGACGCCCGGCGCCCCGGTGCACCGCGCGTCCGGCGAGGCGCGGTCCAAGGCGCTCTACTTCGACCGGATGGAGCAGCCGGTACCGCTCGGCGTCGGCCGTGACGGCGCGCCGGTCTTCCTCAACTTCGAGTTCCTCAACGGGCAGCGCGGCGCCCACGTGTCCATCTCCGGCATCTCCGGAGTGGCCACGAAGACGAGCTTCGCCACGTTCCTGCTCTACTCGGTGTTCCGGTCGGGCGTGCTCGGGGCCGAGGCGGCCAACACCAAGGCGCTCATCTTCAACGTCAAGGGTGAGGACCTGCTCTTCCTGGACCACCCCAACGCCCGGCTCACCGAGTCCACTGTGGACGACTACGCCCGGCTGAGCCTGACCGCCGAACCCTTCCCCGACGTGGCCGTCTACGCCCCGCCCCGGGCCGGCGACCCGACCGGTACCCCCGACGTGTCCAGCCGCCTGGCCGGCGTCGACAGCTTCTACTGGACCCTCGAAGAGTTCTGCGCCGACCGGCTGCTGCCCTACGTGTTCGCCGACGCCGACGACGAGCGGCAGCAGTACACGATGGTCGTGCACGGGGTCACCGCCCACCTGGCCCGCGTGGCGCTGCCCGCCGACGGCGGGGTGTCCGTCCAGGGCACCCGGCTCGGCTCCTACGCCGACCTGGTGGACTTCCTCGTGGCCCAGGTCAACGACGAGGAGTCGCGCCACTCGTGGGTCGGCTCGGCGGTCGGCCTCGGTACCGTCAACGCCTTCGCCCGCCGGCTGATCAGCTCGAAGAAGGACCTCGGCCGGCTCATCCGCGGCGACCTGCCGCCCGGCCGCCCGCACGCGGTCAACACCGCCGAGTCCGCCCAGATGACCGTCGTCGACCTGCACAACCTGCCCGACCGGGCGCAGCGCTTCGTGGTCGGCGTGACGCTGAAGACCGAGTTCGAGCGCAAGGAGAAGGCGGGCACCGCCAAGCCGTTGCTGTTCGTGGTGCTGGACGAGCTGAACAGATACGCACCGCGCGAGGGATCGAGTCCGATCAAGGAGATTCTGCTCGACATCGCCGAGCGCGGACGCTCACTCGGCGTGGTGCTGATCGGCGCGCAGCAGACCGCGAGCGAGGTGGAGCGGCGTATCGTGGCCAACTCGGCGATCCGCGTCGTCGGCCGGCTCGACCCGGCCGAGGCGGGCCGCCCGGAGTACGGCTTCCTGCCGCCCGCGCAACGCGCCCGGGCGATGATCGCCAAGCCCGGCACCATGTTCGTCAGCCAGCCCGAGCTGCCGGTGCCGCTGGTGGTCGAGTTCCCCTTTCCGGCGTGGGCGACCCGGCCGGCGGAGGCGGGACCGGCGCCGCGCGCCACGCTCCGTTCGCTGACCCAGGCGGCCGACGCGTTCGCCGTCGTCGGCGCCCGACCGGCCGGCGCCTCCCTGTCCGACGACGACATCCCGTTCTGATGCGGATCCTGCACACCTCCGACTGGCACGTCGGGAAGGTCCTCAAAGGACAGTCCCGGATGGACGAGCACGTCGCCGTGCTCAAGCAGGTCGTCGACATCGCCGCGACGGAGCGGCCCGATCTGGTACTGGTCGCCGGCGACCTCTTCGACACCGCCGCGCCGTCGCCCGACGCGACGCGCGTGGTGACGCGGGCGCTGTCGGCGTTGCGCCGTACCGGTGCCGAGGTGGTCGCGATCGCCGGCAACCACGACAACGGCGCGGCGCTGGACGCGCTGCGCGCGTGGGCCGAGGCGGCCGGCATCGCGCTGCGCGGGTCGGTCCGGGAGCGGGCGGCGGACCACCTCATCTCCGGCCGGACGGCCGCCGGCGAGGACTGGCGGCTGGTCGCGCTGCCGTTCCTGTCGCAGCGGTACGCGGTCCGCGCCACGGAGATGTTCGCGCTGTCGGCGGCCGAGGCCACGCAGACCTACGCCGACCACGTCGGGCGCCTGCTGGCCCGGCTGACCGAGGGGTTCGACGGCGACGCGGTCAACCTCGTCGCCGCACACCTCACCGTCGTCGGCGGGGTCCTGGGCGGCGGCGAGCGCGACGCACACACCATCCAGTCCTACGCGGTACCGGCGACGGTGTTCCCGACCAGCGCGCACTACGTCGCGCTCGGGCACCTGCACCGGCGGCAGAGCGTGCTCGGGCCGTGCCCGGTGCACTACAGCGGCGCCCCGCTCGCCATCGACTTCGGCGAGGAGGAGAACACCCCGTCGGTGACAGTGGTGGAGGTGACCGCGAACACCGCCGCCAAGACGCGGGACGTGCCCATCACCAGCGCCACCCCGCTGCGCACCGTGCGCGGCACGCTCGACCAACTGTCCACAATAGACACCGGTGGCGCCTGGCTGCGGGTGTACGTGAGCGAGAAACCCCGTGCCGGGCTGCGCGAGGCGGTCCAGGAGCTGCTGCCGCAGGCCCTGGAGGTGCGCATCGACCCGGCACTGGTCGCCGACGACGAGGCGCCGCAACGGGCGCAGCGCTCCGGACGGGCGCCGCGTGACCTGTTCGCCGACTACCTGGCCAGCCGGGGGCACGCCGACCCGGACGTCGTGGCGCTGTTCGACCGGCTGTACGGGGAGGTGGCGCACTGATGCGGCCGTTGCGGCTGGACCTGCACGGCTTCACGGTCTTCCGGGACCCGACCACGGTCGACTTCGCCGACGCGGACTTCTTCGCGCTCGTCGGGCCGACGGGTTCGGGCAAGTCCACGATCCTCGACGCGATGTGCTTCGCGCTCTACGGGACGGTGCCCCGCTGGAGCGACCGGCGCTCAGTGGCCAACGCGCTCGCGCCGTCGGCCGCGGAGGCCCGCGTGCGGTTGGTGTTCGAGGCGGGCGGGGCGCGCTACGCGGCGACCCGCGTGGTGCGCCGCGACGGCAAGGGGCGCATCGCCACCAGCCATGCCGGGCTGGAGCTGCTGCCGCGCGGGTTCGACCTGTCCACACTGGACAGCGGGCTGACCGAGCTGGGCGAGCCTCTCGCGGGCTCCCCCGCCGAGCTGGACGCGGCCGTGCTCGCGGCGGTCGGGCTGCCGTACGACCAGTTCACCAGCTGCGTGGTGCTGCCTCAGGGGCAGTTCGCCGAGTTCCTCCACGCCAAACCCGCCGCGCGCCAGCAGATCCTGGTCAACCTGCTCGGCCTGTCCGTCTACGAGCGGGTCAGAGACCAGGCCACCGCCGAGGCGACCACGGCCGAGGCACACCTCGCGGCGACCACCCGGCTGCTCGACGACCTGGCCGGCGCGAGCGACGAGGCGCTGGACACGGCGACCGCGCGGGTGGCCGAGCTGACGACGCTCAATGAGGCGGTCGAGACGGCGGTGCCCGCGCTGGTGAAGGCGCGGCAGGACGCGGCGGCCGCAGCGGCGGCGCTGGCCGGCCTCGACGGCGAACTGGCCCTGTTGAGCCGGGTGCGCCCGCCGGCCGACGCGCCGCGTACCGCGCAGGCGGTGGCCGCGGCGCAGGCGGCGGTGCAGGCCGCCGCGGAGGCGGTGACCGCGGCGGAGGAGCGCGAGGAGAAGCTGCGCGGCGAGCTGGCCGCCGGGCCGGATCCGACGGCGCTGCACCGGTTGCTGGACGACCACACCGAACGGGACCGGCTCCGCGTCCAGCTCACCGAGCTGGCCGGCGCGGTCGGTCAGGCGCAGGCGGAGCACGCCAAAGCTTCGGCCGTCCTCGCGACCGCGACGGCCGCCGCCGAGAAGGCCGCCGCCCTGGTGGCCGAGGCGGAGCGGGGCGTGGAGGCCGCGCGCACGAAGGACCGCGCGGCCACGCTGCGCCCGCACCTGGTGGCCGGCGAGCCGTGCCCGGTGTGCGAGCAACCGGTCCGCACCGTGCCGGCCGTGCCGGACGTCCCCGCGCTCAAGGCCGCCAACGCCGCGCTGGCCAAGGCGCAGCAGGGTGCCGAGGCCGCACAGCGGGCCGTGGCGACCCGGGACCGCGCCGTGCGGGAACTCGACCGCGCCCTCGCCGCCGTTGCCGCCCAGCGTGACCAGCTTGACACCCGGCTGTCCACAGTGGACGGACGGCTGGCCGGCGCACCGGAACCGGACGCGGTGCGCGCAGCGCTGGCCACGCTGACGGGGCTCCAGCGGGCCGTCGAGGAGGCGGCCGACGAGGTCCGTGCGGCACGGGAGGCGCAACGCCGCACGGTGGCCGTGGCGGAGCAGGCACGCACCCGGTTGCGGGCGGCGTGGCGCACCTTCGACGGAATACGTGACACGGTCGCGCCGCTCGGCCCGCCTCCGGCGGACCGTGACGACCTGGCCGGCGCGTGGGACACGCTCGCGGCGTGGGCGCTGTCCGAAGTGGACGGTCGCCGGGAGCGGCGCGGACCGCTCGCCGACGGCGTGCGCGCTGCGGAGGCGTCGGCGGCCGAGGTGGCCGATAGCATCGGTGCCCTGTTCGCCGCTGCCAGGCTGGCCGTCCCGGCCGACCCCGCGCAGTGCACCCGGGCGGCCGCCGTGGCGCTGGCCCAGGCCGAGGGCGTGCGCGACGCGGTCCTCGACAAGCGCGCCCAGGCCGAGAAGGTCCGCGCCCAGCGGGCCGGGTACGAGCGGGCCGCCCAGGTGGCCAAGGCGCTGGTCAACCACCTGCGGGCCAACAACTTCGAGCGCTGGCTGCTGGAGGAGGCGCTGGACCTGCTGGTCGACGGGGCGTCGCGGATCCTGCGGGAGCTGTCCGGCGGGCAGTACGACCTGGTGCACGACAAGGGCGAGTTCTTCGTCGTGGACCACCACGACGCGGGGCTGCGCCGGGCGGTGCGCACCCTGTCCGGCGGCGAGACGTTCCAGGCCTCGCTCGCCCTCGCGCTGGCGCTGTCCGAGCAGCTCGCCGGGCTGTCCACCGGGCCGGCGAGCCTGGAGTCCATCCTGCTCGACGAGGGCTTCGGCACCCTCGACGCGGCCACCCTCGACACGGTCGCCGCGACGCTGGAGAACCTCGCGGCGCGCGGGGACCGGATGGTCGGTGTGGTGACCCACGTCGCCGCGCTGGCCGAGCGGATCCCGGTGCGGTACGAAGTACGCAAGGACGCCCGGTCGGCCCACGTGGAGAGGGTGGGGCTGTGAAGTACTACGTCGAGCCGTGGAGCCCGAGCTTCGGCAGCCCGAACCAGCTCGACGGGGCCGACCCGGCTACCCGCAGCACGGCCGAGCTGAAGCTCGACGTGGAGCTGCCGGTGAAGTCCTGGCGTCCGCTGCCGCCCGGCCCGGATGTCGACACGCCGTCGATCGTGCTACTCGTCGACGGCGTCCGCCGGATCGACGCGTACCTGTGGGCGCAGGACGACGACGGGGTGTCCCACCCGACCGTCGCCGCCTCGTACGCGGCCGGCGTGGTCCGCTGCGACCTTCGGCACAGGGTCGCCGAGGTGATCCACCACCAGGTTCGGCGCGGGTTGTTCACCCCCGCGTCGGGGGCCACCCCGATCGGTGAGTACGCCGTCCAACCCGCGAAGGGCACCCGCCACGAGGACGTCGCCCGCGCCGTGCAGACCGCCATGCTGGCCCTGGAGCTGGTGGTCTCCGAAGAGGTCCGCCGGTCCACCGTGGACGATGACGACCTGCTCATCACCGACGGCCCGTTGCGCGGGCGGCACCGGCTGGCCCGGGCCCTGGGCTACACCAAGACCCTCGGCACCGAGTACCTCGCGCCTGACCAGGCCCGGGTGGTGACCGGCTGCCAGCCGGGCGAGCGCTCGCCAGTCTTCTTCACCGGGCCACAGTGGCCGCACTACTCGTGGTACCTGCGGCTGCCCGGACACGCCCAGCACCCGTGGGCCGGCATGGTGCTCGTCCAGGGCTCGCCGGACCTGACCCCGGAGCAGGCGGCCGCCCTGGCCGACCGGTCGACGGTGACGCTGCCCCGCTTCGCGTCGACCGCGTACAAGGACCCGCGCGCCCCGCAGAACCTGGTACCGGTCGCCGGGCTGGAACGCCGGCTGCGCGCGCTGCTCGGCGACGCGCGGCTGCTGCACCGCACGCTGACCAAGGCGTCGCGATGACCCGCGTGCTGCGCCTGCCGGAGCACTACGACTTCGCCGGCACGCTGCGGGAGCTGACCCAGAAGGGGCGTGACCCGACGGTACGGCTGTCCGCCGATGAGCTCTGGTGGGCCTGCCGCACCCCGGACGGGCCGGCCACGCTGCACCTGCGCCGGTCCGGCGACGTGCTGCACGCCGACGGGTACGGGCCCGGGGCGGGGTGGGTGGCCGACCGGGCCGATGCGGTCGCCGGGCTGCGCGACGACGTGAGCGGCTTCACCGACCTGGCGCGGCGCGATCCGGTGGTGCGGGAGGCGTGGCGCCGTCGGCCAGGCCTGCGCCTCACCCGTACCGGCCGGCTCTTCCTGCACCTGCTGCCGACCGTGCTGGCGCAGAAGGTCACCGGGCTGGAAGCCTTCCGGGCCTACGTCAAGACGCTGCGCCACTTCGGCGAGCCCGCGCCGGGCCCGGTACCGGATCTGCTGCTGCCGCCCGATCCGGCGGCGGTCGCCGCCGCGCCTTACTGGCTCTTCCACCCGTTCGGGGTGGAGGCGAAGCGGGCCGACGCGCTGCGCCGGGTGGCGGCCGAGGCGGCCCGGCTGGAGGCGGCGCCCGACGCGGCCACCGCGACCAAGCGGCTGACCGCGATCCCGGGCATCGGGGTGTGGACCGCGGCCGAGGTGATCCGGCTCGCCTACGGCGACCCCGACGCGGTCAGCGTCGGCGACTACCACATCCCGCACCACATCGTCCACGCGTTGACCGGCGCGCCGCGGGCCGGTTCCCGGGTGTCGCGCCCGGGCGAGCTGAGCCCTGCCGACGCGCGGATGCTGGAGCTGCTCGAACCGTTCCGGGGCCAGCGCGCCCGGGTCTGCCAGCTCCTGATGGTCACCGCGCCCGGCGCTCCCCGCTACGGGCCGCGGATGCCGGTGCGCTCCTTCGCCCACTTCTGAGCTTTCTGACAGGAAGCCGATCTAACGATAATCTTGAATGTATCGTTACGCTCCGATAGGTTGGATGAGTGCGCAGACTCCTCATCGGAGCGCTCGCCGCCCTGACTGTCTTCGGCGCCGTGGGAGCTGCCGTGACGGTACGGCCGAAGGCGGCCTACGCGCTCGACGACGGCCTCGCGTTGACCCCACCGATGGGCTTCAACGACTGGAACGCCTTCCGCTGCAACGTGACGGAGCAACTGATCGAGCAGACCGCCGACATCTTCGTCAGCTCCGGGCTCAAGGACGCCGGGTACCAGTACGTCAACATCGACGACTGCTGGATGACCAACGAGCGCGACCCGGTAACCGGCCGGCTGGTACCCGACCCCGTCAAGTTCCCCAACGGGATCAAGGGCACCGCGGACTACGTCCACAGCAAGGGCCTCAAGCTGGGCATCTACGAGGACGCCGGCACGATGACGTGTGCCAAGTTCCCGGGCAGCCTGGGGCACGAGGAACTGGACGCGCAGACCTTCGCCGACTGGGGCGTGGACTACCTCAAGTACGACAACTGCAACAACGCCGGCAGCACCACCACCGAGCAGTACATCGCCCGGTACTCTGCGATGCGCGACGCGCTGCGGCGGACCGGCCGGCCGATCGTCTACAGCCTGTGCGAGTGGGGCGTCAACCAGCCGTGGAACTGGGGCGCGGACGTCGGGCACCTGTGGCGTACCACCGGTGACATCAACGACACCTGGCCCCGGCTGAAGTCCATCATCCGGGCCAACATGGTGCTGCACCCGTTCGCCAAGCCGGGCGCCTGGAACGACCCGGACATGCTCGAGGTCGGCAACGGCGGGATGACCAACACCGAGTACCGCACCCACTTCGCGCTCTGGGCGATGATGGCCGCGCCGCTGCTCATCGGTACCGACCTGCGCCGCGCCACCCCGGCGACGCTGGCGATCCTCGGCAACCGCGACATCATCGCGGTCGACCAGGACCGGCTCGGCCGGCAGGCCGCGGTGATCGCCGACAACGCCGGCCTGATCACGTTCGCCAAGCCGCTCGCCAACGGCGACGTGGCCGTCGCGCTGTACAACGAGACCGACAACGCCGCCCGCATCGCCACCTCCGCGGCGGCGGCCGGCCTGCCCCACGCCGGCGCGTACGCGCTGAAGGACCTGTGGACCGGCGAGGTCACCGAGACGGCCGGGCAGATCGTCGCGACCGTACCGCCGCACGGCACGGTCATCTCCCGGGTATCGACCACGGTCGACATCGGGCACACCGTGCCGGCGACGTGGGTGTCGGTGCAGCCGCCGGCGCTGTTCCCCGGGTCGACGCTGGCCATCGTCAAGGCCGGCGGCGACGCCACGCTCACCACGACCTTCGGCAACGCCGCCCGGCTGCCCACCCGTACCACGCTGGTGTCGCTCGCCGTCCCGGCGGGGTGGCAGGCCACGCCGCAGACCCCGGCGTCGCGGCCGACCGTGGGCACGGACGCCACGTTCAGTACCACCTGGACCGTCCGGGTGCCGGCCAACGCGCCACCCGGCAGCTATCCGATCACCGCGACCGCGACCTTCGCCTGGGCCGGCGGCCCGAAGTCGGGGGTGAGCGCGACCGTCAACGTCCGCATCGCCGTACCGCCCCCGGCCGGCATCAGCGACCTGGGCGACGACGCGTGGCTCGTGGCCGACAACTTCTGGGGCCCGGTGGAGCGCAACACCAGCAACGGCGAACGCCGTGCCGGCGACGGCCACCCGATCACCATCGGCGGCGTGGTCTACCCCAAGGGGCTCGGCGCCCACGCGCCCGGTGAGATCGACTTCTACGCCGGCGGTGCCTGCACCCGGGTCAGCACCGACGTCGGCATCGACGACGAGAAGACCGGCAACGGCGACGTGATCTTCCAGATCTGGGCCGACGACCGGCTCGTCGCGAGCGTCGGCACCACCTGGCAGGACGGCCCGAAGCAGCTGGACGCCGACGTGACCGGCGCCCAGGTGGTCCGCCTCGTGCTGGACCCGAACGGCCCGACCACCAACGACCACGCCGACTGGGCCGGGGCACAACTGACTTGTTGAGCTGACCGGCGTTTGCTTGGGTCGGCGTCGTGGATGTGACCATCGACGCCGCCGGGCCGGCCGACGCCGGGGAGCTGCTCACCCTGCAACGCGCCGCCTACCTGTCCGAGGCGCGGCTCTACCAGTACTTCGAGCTGCCCCCGCTGACCGAGACGCTGGCCGAGGTCCGCGCGGCCATCGGGTCGGTCACCGTCCTCAAGGCGGTGGCCGGCACCCGGATCGTGGGCGCGGTGCGCGGCCGGGCCGAGGGGGACGCCTGCTACGTCGGCCGGCTCGCGGTCGCGCCGGACCTGCAGGGCAACGGCATCGGTACCGCGCTGCTGCGCGCGATCGAGGAGCGGTTTCCGGGGGTACCCCGGTTCGAGCTGTTCACCGGCGGACGCAGCGCGGACAACATCCGCCTGTACCAGCGTCACGGCTACGTCGAGCGTGATCGCCGCCCGGGCGACCACCCCGAGCTGATCTACCTGGAGAAGCGGGTCACGGTCTGAAATCTTGGACGCTGGTACCCCCTGGAGGGGGTGCAGACGTCCAAGATCTCGCTCGCGGGGCAGACTGTCTGTGTGGACCTGCCGATCATGCCGCCGATTGAGCCCATGCTGGCCAAATCGGTACCCGACATTCCGGTCGCGGAGGGGATGACGTACGAGCCGAAGTGGGACGGCTTCCGGTGCATCATCTTCCGCGACGGTGACGAGGTGGAGCTGGCCAGCCGGGGCGGTAAGACGCTCACCCGGTACTTCCCCGAGGTCGTGGCGCAGGCGCGGCAGCAGTTGCCGGCGCGGTGCGCGGTCGACGTCGAGCTGGTCGTGATCCGGCGCGACGGCCCGCTGCCCCGGCTGGACTTCGAGCTGCTCGGGCAGCGCATCCACCCGGCCGCGTCCCGGGTGAAGCTGCTCGCCGAGAGCACGCCCGCCTCGATCGTCGCGTTCGACCTGCTGCTCCTCGACGGCGAGACGTACCTGCAGACCCCGTACCCGCGCCGCCGGGAGCGGCTGGCCGAGGTGCTGGCCAAGGCGGAGCCGCCGGTGCACCTGACCCCGACGACCACCGACGTGGCCACCGCGAGGGAGTGGTTCCAGGTCTTCGAGGGCGCGGGTCTGGACGGGCTCATCGCCAAGCCCGCCGACCTGCCGTACGAGCCGGGCAAGCGGCTCATGTACAAGGTCAAGCACGCGCGCACCGCCGACGTGGTGGTGGCCGGGTTCCGGTGGCACAAGTCCGGGCCGGTGGTCGGCTCGCTGCTGCTCGGGCTCTACGGCGACGACGGCCGGCTGCACCACGTCGGGGTCAGCGCGAGCTTCCCGATGGAACGCCGCGCCGAACTGCTCCACGAGATCGCGCCGTACCGGATGGACGACGTCAAGGACCACCCGTGGGCCCGGTGGGGCACGCCGGAGGCGGAGCTGGGTACCCAGCGGATGCCCGGCGGGGTGAGCCGGTGGACCGGGAAGAAGGACCTGTCCTGGGAGCCGCTGCGTCCGGAATGGGTGATCGAGGTGGCGTACGACGCGATGGAGGGCGACCGCTTCCGGCACACGGCGCAGTTCAAGCGCTCCCGCCCGGACCGCACCCCCGGGTCGTGCACCTACGAGCAGCTCGACCGGCCGGTCCGGGTGAACGTCGACGAGGTGCTCGCCGGCGGGCCCGAGGCCGTACGCTAGAACGCCGGCCCCGGTAAACCCCGCCGGGCGGCTCGGGAGGTTACACGCTGTGCGTCGCCGTAGCGTAATAGTGATCGCGACCGTCGTGGTCGCGCTGGTGGCCGGCTGCACGCCCCAGCGCGTGCGCTGGGTCTCGCCCACCTCCGGCGGCGCCGGTGCCAGCAGCTCCGCGTCCGCCGGGTTCGCCGTCAGCCCGCCGGCGTGGCGCCCGTGCCGGGACGAGGCCGACAAGGTGCTGCAGGGCCAGCGGCCGCAGGGCGTCAGCTACGACTGCGGCACCATCGAGGTACCCCAGGACTGGACGCGTCCCGACCGCGCCAAGACCTTCCACATCGCGCTGATGCGGGTGCGCGGCCCGCACCAGACCAACCGGATCGGCTCGCTGGTCGTCAACCCCGGCGGCCCGGGCGGGTCCGGCGTCGACCTGGCCGCGTACCTGTCCCTGCAGCTGCCCTCGGTCATCCTCGAACGCTTCGACGTGGTCGGCTTCGACCCGCGCGGGGTCAGCCGCTCCGACCCGGTCAAGTGCTTCGCCGACGCCGACATGGACGCGCTGTTCGGGTTCGACCCGGACCCGCAGGCGCAGGCCGACTTCGACGCCTTCGTCGCGCTCAACAAGAAGATGGCCGCCGGCTGCCAGGCCAAGTACGGCGACACGCTGTCACTGTTCTCCACCGAGCAGGCGGCCCACGACCTCGACGGGATCCGCACCGCGCTCGGCGAGCAGAAGCTGACCTACCTCGGCTTCTCCTACGGCACGCTGCTCGGCGCCACGTACGCCCAGCTGTTCCCGAAGAACATCCGCGCGTTCGTGCTCGACGGCGCGGTCGACCCGACCGCGGACACCCTCCAGTCCGCCGAGGGGCAGGCCAAGGGCTTCGCCCACGCCTTCGACCAGTTCGCGGCCTGGTGCCAGGCCAACCCGGCCAAGTGCCCGGCCGGCCCGGACGCGAAAGCGACCCTCAACGCCGCGCTGGACATGGGCCGCAAGGCCCCGGTGACCGCGGCCGACGGCCGGAAGGTCACCGCCGGCTGGATCCTGGTCGGCGTCTTCCGGGCGCTGTACCTGCAGGACTTCTGGCCGTTCCTCGCCGAGGGCCTCGCCAACGTGATCAAGGGTGACCCGAAGCGGATCATGCAGCTCGCCGACGACTACCCGGAGCGGGACCCCCGCGGGCACTACAGCAACATGATCGACGCGTTCAACACGGTCTCCTGCGACGACGACGGCACGATCGAGAACGTCGAGCAGGCCCGCTCGCTGCAGAGCGAGTGGCGGGCCAAGTACGCCGTCTTCGGCGCCAACCTGGCGCTGGGCATCGTCTCGTGCTCGGTCTGGCCGGCCAGGCGCGACCCGTTCCCGACCGGCAAGGCGGCCGGGGCACCGCCGATCGTGGTGGTGGGCACGGTCAACGACCCGGCCACGCCGTATGAGCAGACCGCCAAGCTGGCCGCCATGCTCGGGGTGGGCCGCGTGGTGACCTGGGAGGGCGAGGGGCACACCGCCTACCCGAAGACCACGTGCATCCGCGCGGCGGTCAACGCGTACCTCATCAGCCTGTCGCTGCCGCCCGAAGGGTTGCGTTGCCCGGCGAAGTAGCGCTCGCCCAGATTTTGTGACCGCGCAACGGCGGCGTCGCCCGGCGTTCGCCGGGATCGACTCGACTCACCCGGGGAGCCGGCCGGCGAGGGACGCCGGGCCCGCCTCCGTGGAGGAGCCGTGTCACGTCGTCGCGAGGTGCTGCGGGTGGGCGCGCTGGCCGCCGCCGTCGGAGCACCGGCCCTGGTCGCCGTGTCCACGGGCGGGCGGCCCGCCTTCGCAGAGCCGGCGCGCCCCGCCGACCGGCGCCGCCGCGGCCCCCTGGTGATCGGGCACCGCGGCGCGTCCGGGTACCGGCCCGAGCACACGCTCGCCTCGTACGAGACCGCCGCCCGGCTGGGCGCCGACTTCATCGAACCGGATCTGGTCATCACCAAGGACCGGGTCCTGGTCGCGCGGCACGAGCCGGAGATCGGCGGTACCACCGACGTCGCCGGCCGGCCGGAGTTCGCCGGGCGGCGCACCACCAAGGTGCTCGACGGGGTACCCACGACCGGCTGGTTCACCGAGGACTTCACCCTCGCCGAGCTGAGGACGCTGCGCGCGGTGGAACGGCTGCCGCAGGTGCGCCAGCACAACACTCTCTACAACGGACTGTTCGCGGTGCCCACGCTCGACGAGGTGCTGGCGCTGCGCAAGCGGCTCTCGCACGAGCTCGGCCGGGAGATCGGCGTGTACCCCGAGACCAAGCACCCCACCTACTTCCGGGCGCTCGGGCTGCCCCTGGAGGCCCCGCTCGTGGCGGCGCTGCGCCGCTGGGGCCTGGACCACCCCGACGCACCGGTGTTCGTCCAGTCCTTCGAGGCCGCCAACCTGCGCGCCCTGCACGACGCCTACCGGCTGCGCGCGCCGAGGGTCTTCCTCACCGGCACCGCGGGCAGTCCGTTCAACGATCCCCGCCCCTATGCCGACTACCTCACCTCGGCCGGGCTCAAGGAGCTCGCCGGCTTCGTCGACGGGATCGGGCCGGACAAGAGCCAGATCATCCCCCGTCGCCCGGACGGCTCGCTGGGTACCCCGACGTCGCTCGTCCACGACGCGCACGCGGCCGGGCTGGTGCTGCACCCGTACACGTTCCGGGCGGAGAACACGTTCCTGCCGACCGACCTGCGCGTGGGCACCGACCCGGCCGGTTACGGCCGCGCGATCGACGAGCAGCTCACCTTCCTCCGCGCCGGCGTCGACGGGCTGTTCACCGACCAACCCGACGTCGCGGTCCTGTCCCGCCGGCTACTCTTGGCGGGTGTTGCTGCGTGACGTGGAGCTGGGCGACGTCGACGCCTACGTGCGGATGCGCTGCGACCCGGTCATGATGGCCGAGCTCGGCGGGCCGCTGCCCCGGGAGGGCATCGAGGCGAAGGTCCGGCGCGACGTCGAGCAGGCCGCCGCCGACGCCGACTGGATCAAGATGATCGTGCCCGACAAGGCCGCCCCGGAGGTGGTGGCCGGCATCGTGACGTTGTGGGCCCACCACGGCATCTCCGAGATCGGCTGGATGGTGCTGCCGGAGTACCAGGGCCGCGGCATCGCCAAGTGGGCCACGCGGACCGTGCTCGAACAGGCCCGCGACGACGGCCGCTGGGGCGTGGTGCACGCGTTCCCGGGCGTCACGAATGACCCGTCCAACGCCATCTGCCGCGCCCTGGGGTTCACCCTCGTCGGGCAGGAGGAGGGGTACTGGGCCGGCCGCCTGATGCGCTCCAACCACTGGACCATCGACCCGGCCACCCAGCTTCGCGGATAACCCGATGCCAGGGTGCGGTGCGGCCGGCTAGGGTCGGGCGGGTGATCGAGGCACGCCCGGCCACGCCCGCGGACGCACCCGAACTGATCCGGCTGCGCGCAGTCATGCTCGCGTCGATCCTCGGCGCGGAGCCGCCGCCCGGGCCGTGGCAGGACGCCGGCGAAGAGTTCCTGCGCGTGCGCCTGGCCGACCCGATGGGGACGCTGGCCGCGTTCGTCGTGGACCGGCCGGGCAGCCCGGGCAAGCTGGCCGCGGGCGCGGTCGGCACCATCGAGTACCGGCTGGCCGGCCCGGACAACCCGACCGGCACCACGGGGTACGTGTTCAACGTCGCGACCGACCCGGACCAGCGCCGCCGCGGGTACTCCCGGGCCTGCCTGCAACGGCTCATCGACTGGTACCGCCGCCGTGGCGTGACCCGCGTGGACCTGCGCGCCTCGCCCGAGGGCGAACCGCTCTACGCGGAACTGGGCTTCGTCCGCTCCCGGGATCCCGGCATGCGCCTGCGGCTGTCCCCGTGAGCGAGCGCAGCGGCGCGGCGCTGTCCGGGTGGAGGAGCGCAGCGACGGAGGAGGACGGCGCCTCGGTGCGCCGCGCAGCGAGCGAACCGGAGTCGCTGTGAGCGAGCGCAGCGGCCGGCGGCCGTCATGGAGGAGACCACCGAGGACCGGGCGCCGCGCGAGGTGTTCGTCGGGCACCGCTGAGCGTTACTGCTCGCCGGGCCGCGGTGACGGCCTTTCGCGCAGTTCCAACGCTCGCCGAACACGGTCATGGTGCGTCTGCTCACCGCGCTTACCAGTTCCTCTCTACGTGAGCGCGCCCGGTCGGCCGGTACGGGCTCACGAGTACGGCCGGGTCGGTACGTACCGGCTCGGCGTAGGTCGGGAGGATCACGTTGTCGGCGTCGCGGCATGAGTAGCCGACGTGGCCGGTGTGCTTCCAGATGCCGCGGTCGTCCAGGACGACCTGGTTGGGGCAGTTCTTGCAGGGCCTGACCTCGTTCTGGTCCTGGCGGTGCACGCATCCTCCTCGCTTGAGGCGGGAGGTTCTCGACACGCCCCTTGCCGGGGGATGGCGAGGAGCCAACCCGCCCTGTACGTCTCGGGCGCGGCGGCACGAGGCCCCACCTTCGGCGGAAACCGGCAGAGCGCCCGGAGTGCCCGCGCTCCCCGGACCTCATACCGCCGTACCCTGGGTCCCCCGTGAACCCTTCGCGCCGGCCGGGCCGCTTCCATTGACTCCGACCAACGCTCTCTGCTACCAAGCAGCCTGCCGGGAGTCACCAGACATCAAGAAGGGGTTGGGCGTCCGCCGGCTGTCCCCGATGTCCGCGCAACCAGCGGACAGCTAGCCTGGGCACTGTGACCGATGTCGTGCAGGTACTGTCAGCCACACCCACGCGCGAAGACGCGATAGCCCTGGCGCGGTCAGCCGTTGAGGCTCGCCTCGCGGCAGGCGCCCAGGTCCTCGGACCGGTCACTTCCGCCTTTTGGCACAACGGCGAGTTCGGAACCGGCGAGGAGTGGCAGTTGGCGCTCCAGACCAGCCTCGACCGCTACACCGAGTTGGAGAAACACCTCATCGAACGGCACCCGTGGGCTAATCCGCAGATCATCGCTATTCCAGTCGTTGCCGCACCAGCTAGCTATCTCGAGTGGGCACGGACGTCGACGGCTGGCTAGTACGGCAGCCGCCAATGGCGGTCTGACCTCGCGGGATGTGGTGGGGTCGCGCGTCGTGGGCGCAGCCGCCTGTTGATCATGAGTTTGTGAAGACATCAAAATCGAAGGCGGCTGCTGCTGCCAGGATAGAGGCT